>Ga0209416_1000011_pt1 | contig 303974 bp, 282 predicted proteins | sample RifGroF1_FD_184001 | JGI IMG/M metagenome (GOLD analysis project Ga0209416, IMG submission 184001) | Groundwater microbial communities from Rifle, Colorado, USA - Groundwater F1 (SPAdes) (version 2) | ecosystem: Environmental > Aquatic > Deep subsurface > Groundwater | place: Rifle, Colorado... | reverse complement strand
TTTCGCCTCCTATGAAAAAACAACCTATCATTGTACCTCAAGGAAGCGCAAGTAAGTATATTTCAATTAAAATTTTAGATACTTTACAAGAAAACACTACATATAGTTTCAATTTCGGACAAAGTATAACAGACAACAACGAAGGAAATCCGTATTCGCAATTCAAATATGTTTTTTCTACAGGGAATTATGTAGATTCTTTAACTGTAGTTGGAAAAGTAAAAGATGCTTACGAACAAAAACCAGATAGTTTTGTTTCTATTATGCTTTACGATGCGCAAACATTTTCAGATTCTACTGTTTATAAAGAAACTCCGCTTTACATTACCAATACACTAGACAGTTTAAAAGTCTTTTCATTAGAAAACTTAAAAGAAGGCTCTTATAAAATTGTAGCCATGAAAGATAAAGCTGGCAATAACAAATACAATCCAGCAACAGATAAAATTGGATTTATTGACTATCCAATTACAGTTCCTACTTCAGATATGTTTGAATTGGAATTGTTTCAAGAAAAAAAACCTTTTAAAGCAGACAAACCATCACAAGAAAGCAACAACAAACTTTTCTTAGGATACGAAGGTGATTTTAAAAACACTAAAATTACCGCTTCTTATAACAATACTGAAGTACCAATTAAAATCGCAAAATTCCCTGAAAAAAATAAAGATTCTGTTCAAATTTTTTATCCAAACATGAAAATGGATTCTTTACAAATTTCTGTTTCTAACAAAGACTATTCTAAAACTTTTAATGCAAAGCTAAAGGATTTAAAAGAATCAGATTCGTTAGATATTGAAAACAAAACAGGTGGTATTTTAGCATTTAGAGGCGCATTCGTTCTTAAATCAAAAACACCAATAACTGCTATTGATGAATCTAAAATTGTATTACGAAGTAAAGATTCTACAACTGTAAAATTTACATCAAAATATATTGATTTTGAACAGGAAATTATTTTTGATTTTGAGAAGAAAGAAGACGAAAAGTACACCATGGAATTACTTCCGGGTGCTATTAAAGACTTTTACGAAACCACAAACGATTCACTAAAGTATAATTTCCGCACCAAGCAACTTTCCGATTATGGAAATTTAAAAATCAACATCTCAAATATCAAACGCTTTCCATTTATTGTTGAATTGATGGATAAAAATGAGGTTTTGTATAAAATGAGTTCCACAAAAGAAACAAGTGTTTATTTTGAAACCATTGAGCCAAAATTATATACGATAAGAATCATCTACGACGACAATTCCGATAATGAGTGGACAACAGGAAATTACTTGGCTAAAAAACAAGCCGAAGAAATTATTTATTTCCCAAAACTAATTGACGTTAGAGCCAATTGGGATGTTGAACAAGATTTTATATTGGATTAGATAATTGTAAAATCGTCTCTATCATTAAGAAAATTCAATTTTTGACGGGTTTCTTGTTGGGCATTTTTGTCTAATTCGAAGATAAAAACCCCTAATTCATCCTCGCAATCTACAATAGTATTTCCTAAAAAGTCAGTTGCCTTAGAATGTCCAGGATATTCTAATTTATTGGCATCTTCGCCTATTCTATTTACGCCAATGGTATAACACATATTTTCAATGGCACGCGCTTTTAAAAGAGCATCCCATGCGTTAATTCGTGGTTTTGGCCAATTGGCAACGTATAATAACAAATCGTAATTTTCAACATTTCTAACAAAAACTGGAAAGCGTAAATCGTAGCAAACTTGTAGGCAAATGTTCCAATTATTAAAGTTTACGATTACTTTTTCTGTTCCTTTTGTATAGACTTTTTCCTCACCAGCTAAAGTAAACAGATGTCGTTTATTGTAAAACTTCACTTCGCCAGATGGAAAAACAAACACCATTCGGTTGTAAAAATTATCATTTTCTTTAATAACCAAACTTCCTGTAATGGCACAGGTTTTCTTTTTTGCTAAATCTTTTAACCAAGTCATAGTTTCTCCTTCCATGGTTTCCGCAACAGCAGATGGATTCATGGTAAACCCTGAAGTAAACATTTCTGGCAAGACAAACAAATCAAACGATTCGTCTTCGTTTAGGAAATATTCTTCAATAAATGTTCTATTGATTTCTGGATTTTCCCAAGCTAATTTGGTTTGAAAAAGCGCAATTTTCATTGGATAAAATTTTTATTAAAAGTACAAAAAAACGCATCCAAATGAATGAATGCGTTTTTATTATTTTTAAGATTCTATGAATTACTTCACAGATGCTTTTAAAAATTCTCTGTTCATACGAGCAATGTTTTCTAATGAAATACCTTTTGGACATTCAATTTCACATGCTCCAGTATTCGTACAATTTCCGAAACCTTCTTCGTCCATTTGGCGTACCATGTTTAAAACACGTTGCGTAGCTTCAACTTTACCTTGTGGCAATAAAGCATATTGCGATACTTTAGCTCCCACGAATAACATCGCAGAACCATTTTTACAAGTCGCCACACAAGCGCCACATCCAATACAAGCTGCTGCTTCAAATGCTTTGTCTGCATCTACTTTAGGAACTGGAATTGAGTTAGCATCAATAGTGTTTCCAGATGTGTTTACAGATACGAAACCTCCAGCTTGCTGAATTCTATCAAAAGCGGTTCTGTCAACAACTAAATCTTTAATTACAGGGAAAGCCTTACTTCTCCATGGCTCGATATAAATTGTATCTCCATCATTAAACATTCTCATGTGTAACTGACAGGTTGTAATTCCAGTGTCAGGTCCGTGAGCACGTCCGTTGATGTATAATGAACAAGAACCACAAATTCCTTCACGACAATCGTGATCAAAGGCAACTGGCTCTTTTCTTTCGTTAATTAATTGCTCGTTTAATTGGTCTAACATTTCCAAAAACGAACTTGCAGTAGAAACATTATCTAATTTATAAGTTTCTATGCTACCTTTAGAACTAGCATTCTTTTGACGCCAAATTTTAAGGTTTATATTGATATTTTTTGCTGCACTCATAATATTTTATTTGTAATTTCTAGCTGCAATTTTAATTTCTTCGTATTTCAATTCTTCTTTGTGAAGTTCTTCTTTAATGATGTCATCACCTTTGTATTCCCAAGCACCAACAAATTTGAAGTTTTCGTCATCACGTAAGGTTTCACCTTCAGCATCTTGATATTCTTCACGGAAGTGACCTCCACAAGACTCTTTACGTTGTAAAGCATCCATTGCCATTAACTGACCTAATTCGATAAAATCAGCAACTCTTAATACTTTTTCTAACTCAGGATTTAGCTCGTCAGCGCTTCCAGGAACATAAACTTCTTTGTAGAAATCTTCTTTTAATTGAGCAATTTCAGCAATAGCTTCTGTTAATCCTTTTTCGTTACGACCCATTCCTACTTTATTCCACATAATCAAACCTAATTTTTTATGGAAATAATCAACCGATTTAGTACCGTTATTATTTAAGAATTTGCTAATTGAATCTTTAACTCTAGCTTCTGCTTCTAAAAATTCTGGAGAATCTGTTGAGATTTTTCCAGTTCTAATTTCATCAGCTAAATAGTTAGAAATTGTATATGGTAATACGAAATATCCATCTGCTAAACCTTGCATTAAAGCAGAAGCTCCTAAACGGTTAGCTCCGTGGTCAGAGAAGTTCGCTTCACCTGCTACGAAACAACCTGGAATAGTAGACTGTAAGTTGTAATCAACCCAAACACCACCCATGGTATAGTGAACCGCTGGGTAAATTTTCATTGGTGTTTCATAAGGATTTTCATCTGTGATTTTTTGATACATCGTAAACAAGTTACCATATTTCTCCTCTAACCACTGTTTTCCTAAAGCTGTAATTTCTTCTGGAGTTGGATTGTGATTTCCTTTAGCGTAAGCCGATTGTTTTCCTTTAGTTTGAATTTCTGTTGAGAAATCTAGGTAAACTCCTTCGTTAGTATCATTAGCTTCGATACCATGTCCAGCATCACAAACTTCTTTTGCAGCTCTTGAAGCCACATCACGAGGTACTAAATTTCCAAAAGCTGGATATTTTCTCTCTAAATAATAATCTCTATCTTCTTCAGCAATTTGTGTTGGTTTTAATTTACCAGCTCTAATTGCTTCTGCATCTTCTTTTTTCTTAGGAACCCAAATACGACCCGAGTTACGTAACGATTCAGACATCAACGTTAATTTTGACTGATTTGTTCCGTGAACTGGAATACATGTTGGGTGAATTTGTACATAACATGGGTTTGCAAATAACGCTCCTTGTTTATGGATTTTCCATCCAGCCGTTACGTTACTTCCCATTGCGTTTGTAGAAAGGAAATATACGTTTCCGTAACCTCCAGAAGCGATAACAACAGCGTGAGCTGAATGTCTTTCGATTTCTCCTGTAATTAAGTTACGAGCGATAATTCCACGAGCTTTTCCATCTACTTTAACTAAATCTAACATTTCGTGACGGTTGTACATTTTTACACGTCCTAACCCGATTTGTCTTGATAAAGCAGAATAAGCTCCTAATAATAATTGTTGTCCTGTTTGTCCAGCAGCATAGAAAGTACGTTGTACTTGCGTTCCACCAAACGAACGGTTATCCAACATTCCACCATATTCGCGAGCGAAAGGAACTCCTTGCGCCACACATTGGTCAATAATATTTCCTGAAACTTCTGCTAAACGGTGAACGTTTGCTTCACGCGCACGGTAGTCACCACCTTTAATTGTATCATAGAAAAGACGGTAAATACTATCACCATCATTTTGATAATTTTTTGCTGCATTGATACCTCCTTGAGCCGCAATTGAGTGCGCACGACGAGGAGAATCTTGAAAACAGAATGCTTTTACGTTGTACCCCATTTCACCAAGAGAAGCGGCAGCAGAAGCACCTGCTAAACCAGTTCCTACCACGATAATATCGATTTTTGGTCTATTATTTGGAGCAACTAATTTCAAGTGATTTTTATGATCGGTCCATTTGTCTTTTAACGGACCTGCTGGTATTTTAGAATCTAACTTCATAATATATACTGATGTTGATTATTTTTTAAAGTGTAAGATAACTGGAATAATTGCAAATAATAGCGGAACTATAATTGCGAATGCTCTTCCGAAAAACTTGATTGCTGGTGTTAATTTTGAACTAGTAGCTCCAAGCGATTGAAAAGCACTTTGAAAACCATGCCATAAGTGAAATGCCAAAGCTAACATTGCTAAAACATAACCGATTGTAAAAAACAATCCGTATTTAGCATCTTTAAAAAAGTCTACAGTTAATTTATACAAATCTTTGTAGCCAATAAAAACAATTTCTCCGTCTACTTTGTTAATTAAAGTGGTTCCATTCTTTAATTCAAGATCATATTTACCTTGTGTTTGTTCCTTTACTTCTTTAATGAAATCTAAAGTAATCGTATTAGCCCCTTTTGCAGCTAAAAATGGCATTGGAGACTCTTTAGTACCCATTAATTGTACTTGTTTTTGACCCATTCCATTATCCATTTCTTTAGCAACTAAAGGCATATTTTTGTCAAAATGCATTTTAGCCCAAAAATTCACCATGTGCGTAGCGATAAAAATCATGATAACCGTTCCTAAAACCGCCATATTTCTTGAAGCTAAACTGCTTGAAGAACCATCTGTTTTAGCATAACCAACTGGTCTTGCCTTTTTGTTTTGGATTGTTAACATAATTCCATCAATAGCATGGAATAAAATTGAAATGTAAGTAAGATAAGAAAGTAACTTAACTGCTGGATTGGTGGTCATGAATAATGCATATTCATTAAATTGCTTACTGGTTCCAAAAATCAATTGAAGATTTCCTGCCAAATGCCCCGCCAAAAACAAGCATAAAAATAAACCTGTAAGAGCCATCCAGTATTTTTTAACGATAGATGACTTTAATAGTGCCGATTTTGCCATAATTTTTATTTGATTGTACTAGTTTAATAAAAAATCAAACAAAAATAAGGCTATTTGAAATTAACTACAACCTTTTAGAGCTAATTTATAATGATTTTAAAATGAATTTAACTATCGTTGAATATCAAGTGTTTAGACACTTAAAATCATAACAATATATACTATTTTAGCAAATATATTTATTTAACATAAGTAGGTAACAATCCTCTCAAGCCCATATCAACCACATTTTCACCTATTGAAGGCTCATATTTACCATCTGAAGTAACTTCTTGCCATTCAAAACTATTGTTAGAGGAAAGTGATAAAGTAATCACTACATCTCGCGTTTCATTACCATTAATAATAAGATTTTGAGCAAATTTTCCAGTTACCACACATGATCCAGAAGGAATTGGTGAAGTTGCTGCAATTGGGTTTGGAACCGTTGTAGCTCCGGCTGGTGCTTGCCCTGAAGTTGCAAAAGGAAAATCATTCAAAGCAAAAGCCCAATAACCTTGCAAACGATTTCCATTTACTGGGAATGAATTATTACCTATTGAATGTGTTGTAATATAATTATTATATCCTACAAAACTCGCTAATTTACCTTGATAATCTGCACCATTGTTGCGAATTGAAATATTGTATTCTTGATAAGCTAATGAAACGCGAACATATTCATAATTGCCTTGTGCCACTTGACTTAATGGGATTCTCAAAAATGCTTCTCCTTCGCCAACCACAACAGCTTTACTAAAATCGATAGCCACAGCTCCGCCTGCAGTTGTTTCATCTGCGTGATACAAAATAGCTCCATTTCCAAGTTGAGTATAAGCTGTGGGTGCCAACTCAAAATAATGCGCACTAATTTTACTGAAATCAGGTGATTGTGCTGCGTGACCAGATGGAATAGTAGCAGGTTGACCTAAATTATTTAATCGCACTTGAGTGGGATCAAATTGAAATTTAACAATTAAATAGGGCTCTTCTGACACTTCGTCTGAATCTTCACAAGAGAAAAAGGCAAATGCACTAACTATTAAAGTGAATAAAACTACTAACTTTTTCATACTATCGATTGTTTTCTAACCCTGACTGGAGTGATAGCTCCCGATAAAATCGGGACTATAACGGAAAGCAGGAATCCAACATTAAACAAAACCCTAACGTTTGGTTTCTAAATTAAGACGATTTTAATACGTTTTTGTTACGTCTTCATCTATAACGAGAATAAAGTCCGCTTTATTGTAATGTTCGGCTTCTAATTTTGAAATATCTTTTTGTTCAACCATGGCAATGGTAACAATTTGTATATCAGCATCTAACTTTCTTAAATACCAATTGATTCCTTCGTAATTATCGGAATGATAGGTTCCGTTGTAATGTACAAAAATGCTGTTTTCTTTTCTGTTTTTATTGATGAAATAAGCCATTGTAGCATCTTTAATGGCTTGCGCTTTTGGCATTTTTTCACCTGCATGACCACCTTGCATACTCATCATGCTTTTGTAGCCAGGAAGATTGATATCAAATTCTATTGGCAATGGAGCAATCCACGATTTTTCTTGAGCAGAAAGCGAATCCAAAGCCACTAAATCTTTTTTAAATACCAATGAAGCATATCTTCGCGGTACATTTGTAGCAATAAAACTGAATTTCTTTTCTTTTGCAAAATCGACTAAAGGCTTGTAATCGGTCTTATAATTTTTCCAAAGACGAGCAGAAGAATCCAATTGTTTTTGATTGATTTCGCTTTTTAGATATTGATCTAGTTGCTTTTGATTATCGGCTTCTAACATTTCGGCACCTAAAACCAATGGCTTTCTTTGAGCCAAATCTTTTGTAAACTCCAATTGCAACCAATGTACTACTGAATTATCGTGAATTTCACCAAATAAAACCACATCCGTCTTTTCGCTGGCTTTCAAAACTTTTTCATAGGATGATTTTTTACCCTTTTTATCAAAAATTTGATAGGGTTTTTTGTCTTGAGCAGCACTTATGATAGTTGCAAATAAAAAAATACTGAATGTTAGTTTTTTCATTACTTATTTTTTTGGAGCTGTGACTTCAAATGATTTGGTTTCCGTTACTTTATCTTTTGAAACTGTCATTTTATATTTCCCAACAGGCAAATAAAACTTCTTGTTTTCAGCCTCTTTAATTTTGATGTTTTTGTCTTTTTTATTCCAATTATCCGCAACATTTTTTAGCATCGAATAATCAAATTCAAACGAATTCAATCCTTTTTTAGCTGCTACTTTTTGAGTATGAACTACTATTCCTGCTTCATTTGCAACAGAAACGTTCACCATTCCATCAACATTTGAATAGAACCAAATGTCTTGAGACGGTTCACTCGCTTTTCCCCAAGCGTAATTTTGAGTTCCCCATCGCTCTGATTTTGTTCTATCGTTTACTTTAAATAAATGCAGGTTTTTAGCCAAAACGTCTTTCGTTAATTCCTGAACTTTAGAAATATCCATTTTATAAATCGAACGCCCATGAGTTCCCACAATCAATTCTTTAGCTTTTGTTTGAATTACCGCATCATGAACCGCCACTTTTGGCATTCCGTTGGAGAAATCTTGCCAAGTTGCGCCTTTGTCTAACGAGATGAATAAACCATTATCTGTTCCAATATATAAAATATTTTCATTTGCTGAATCTTCAACAATTACGTTTACAGCATTAGTTAATCCAGTTGAAATCGATGTCCAAGTGGAACCAAAATCTTCCGAAACATAAGCATAGCTTTCAAAAACATCGTTTCTGTAACCGTTTAAAGTAGCATAAACTCTTTCTTTTTTGTGAGTTGAAGCGACAACTCTTGAAACCCATAAGTTTTGTGGTAAATTAACCGAAATCAATTGCCAAGAAACACCGCCATCTTTCGAAACATGAATTTTTCCATCATCAGAACCTGCATAAAGTAATCCAAATTGGAATTTACTTTCTGAAATAGTAGTTAAAGTTCCAAAAGCTACATTTCCTTCTTTAGCTCCGTTTGTTAAATCACCTGAAATTCTTTCCCAAGTTTCGCCTTGATTCATAGAACGATGTAAAAACTCCGAACCCATGTACAAAATATCTTGGTTGTGTGATGACAATAAAATAGGGGTTTGCCAATTAAAACGATAAGGTTTTTCTCCTTTTGGAGCTTTTGGTGTGATGTAATCAAACTTACCTTCTTTCTGATTGATTTTGTAGTAATTTCCAAATTGATAACCCGTAAAAACTACATTTGGATTGCGACTATCAATCTGAATTTGCATTCCATCGCCACCCATTAATTCTTGATATGGATATTTTCCTTCTTGATGCCAAGCGACATTGTGTGAATAGTTATTAGGTCCAAACCAAACGCCGTTGTCTTGCATACCGCCATAGACATTATAATTTTCTTGATAATCGACATTCACTGCATAAAACTGACTTACTGCTTCATTATTGCATTTAATCCAATGTGCTCCGTTGTCATACGAAATATTAACACCACCATCGTTTCCGTTAATAATGTGATTTGGATTTTCGGGATTGACCCAAGTTACATGATGATCGGCATGAACGTTTTCTTTTGAAATGGCAGTGAAAGTTTTTCCTCCATCTTCCGAAAACAATAACGGAACGCCACCAATATAAACACGATTTTGATTTTTCTCATCTACAGAAATGTTCGCAAAATAGTAGCCGTAGGTGTAAAACATATCGTCAATATAATTCTGATTCGCTTTTTTCCAAGATTTTCCACCATCTTCTGATTTGTAAACTTCGCAACCAATTACTTCCGTTTCAAATAACGCTTTATTTGCATCCGATAAAACCGCTAAAACTTCTTTTGGTTCCATGTTGTTATCGGCAACCCAATTTTTAATGTTTTCCGCACGATATTTATCTCTAAAACCACTTTCTTTTAGAGCAATATTTAGTTCTTTGTTCGAAATCTCCATGAAATCAGCTCCTGGAGTTGACAACATCGTAGTTAATTTATTTTTTGAAGCGGTTTTTGGTCTTTTATTCTGATTATCAACAACCGCATAAATTACGTTTTCATTGAATAGTGCCAAACCAATTCTTCCCACACCTTCATTCGCAGGAAATCCGCTTTCTTTTGTGGTAACTAATTTCCAAGAAATTCCACCATCTTCACTTTTATAAATACCCGATTTTTCTCCATCACCATCAAAATCCCACGCTTTTCTATCTTTTTGCCAAGACGCCGCAAACATGATTTTTGAATTGTTTTTAGAAACGGATAAATCAATAATTCCAGTATCTTCCGCAACGAACAAAGTTCGTTTCCAAGATTTACCACCATCAATTGATTTGTAAATTCCGCGCTCTTTGTTGGTTGTATACAAATGTCCGACAGCAGCGACTACAATTTCATTCAAATTACTTGGGTTCACCCAAATTCGACTAATATGATGAGAATCTTTTAATCCTAAATTTTCCCAAGTTTTACCTTTATCCGAAGATTTTAAAACACCAACTCCAGAATAAGACGAACGCGAAGCATTCACTTCCCCTGTTCCTACCCAAATGGTTCCAGAATTCCAATCCACCGTAACCGAACCACAATTTACGGTTTCAGCAGAATCCATCACTGGTGAAAAAGAAGTTCCATTGTTATTGGTATACCAAAGTCCGCCAGTAGCATAAGCGACATAAAACTCGGTTGGGTTTTTAGGATTTACGGCTAAATCTACCACACGACCACTCATAATCGTTGGCCCGATATTCTTAGCTTCCACTTGATTAAACAACGAATTTTGAGCAATTGTTGATTGCACAATCAATAAAAACAGGATAGTAATTTGCTTCATCTTGAAAAATTTTGTTGAAAATTAGCCAAAACATTACACTTCTACAAAATTTCTAAAGTATTTAACAACTTTTCATTTTTATCTTATTAATTTTGAAGAACAAAATATTACATTATGAAATACCATCAAATAGACCGCGATTTGTACATTAAAAACAGAGCAAAATTCACGGCTCAAATGAAACCTAACAGTGTTGCGGTTTTTAATTCAAACGATATTTATCCGGTGAGTGCTGATAGTACTTTACCTTTTGCACAACATAGAGATATTTTCTATTTATCGGGTGTGGATCAAGAAGAAAGTATTTTATTGCTTTTTCCAGATGCGCCTTACGAACATTTGAAAGAAATTTTATTTTTAAAAGAAACCAACGAACATATTGCGATTTGGGAAGGTGAAAAACTTACCAAAGAAAGAGCTTTTGAAGTTTCTGGAATTAAATCGGTGATTTGGTTGCAAGATTTCCACAAAACATTGAAAGAAATCATGGCGTATGCCGACACGATATATATCAACACAAACGAACATTATAGAGCCGTTATTGAAACTGAAACTCGTGAAGCTCGTTTTATCAAATGGTGGAAAGAAAATTATCCGGCACACAAAGTAGAAAAATCGAATCCTATTTTACAAAGATTACGTTCGGTTAAGGAAAGCGAAGAATTGGATTTAATCCAAAAAGCGTGTGATATTACCGAAAAAGGTTTTAGACGCGTATTGCAATTCGTAAAACCAAATGTTATGGAATACGAAATTGAAGCCGAATTTGCGCATGAATTTCTAAGAAATCGTTCGAAAGGTTTTGCTTATACGCCAATTATCGCTTCTGGTAACAATGCAAATGTGTTACATTACATTGAAAACAACCAACAATGTAAAGCTGGCGATTTAATTTTATTAGACGTTGGTGCAGAATATGCCAATTATTCAAGCGATATGACACGTGTGGTTCCTGTTTCGGGTCGTTTTACAGACAGGCAAAAAGCGGTTTATCAAGCAGTTTTAAATGTGAAAAATGAAGCTACTAAAATGTTGGTTCCAGGAACTTTATGGAAACAATATCATGTAGAAGTGGGCAAAATCATGACTTCAGAATTGCTTGGTTTAGGATTAATCGATAAAGCCGACGTACAAAACGAAAATCCAGATTGGCCAGCATATAAAAAATATTTCATGCACGGCACATCGCACCACATGGGATTAGACACACACGATTACGGATTATTACACGAACCGATGCAAGCCAACATGGTATTTACAGTTGAGCCAGGAATTTACATTCCGAAAGAAGGTTTTGGTATTCGTTTAGAAGACGATATGGTGATTCAAGAAAATGGCGCAGCATTCAACTTAATGCGCAATATTCCAATTGAAATTGAGGAAATTGAAGCGATAATGAATGCTTAATTAGAGAAAAGATACAAGAAGAAAAAAGACGGTTTACGAAAGTGAGCCGTTTTTTTTATGTTCTAAACTTTCTTTAACACAAAGTGTCATTCCGACGCAGGAGGAATCACATAACGTATGCAGATGATGTGATTTCTCCTAAGGTCGAAATGACAAAAAATATATTTATACCGACGGAATCACTTCCACCACCATTTCATTCCCGGCTTTGTCGTAATAACTGCACGTCATTTTATCCATTACAACAACCCATTTTTCAACACCTGATTTGGCGCAATCGTTTAAAAAAGTCATATAATCGGTGTTGCCTTGTTGGTGCGATTTTAAGTCGGATTTGAATTGCTCAACGTTACTTTCATCAGCAATAGTTAAGGTTTTCGAAAAACCTTCTGAAGCAATTTGAAAATCATTGGCACCATAATAATTGGTATGATTGTCAAATACAAACGTTTCGAAAGAAGTAACACCAAGCGCAATTATGTCTTGCATGTATTTTGGAAAATCGGCACCGCTTTTTACTTTGGCGTGTGCTTCGTGAATTTGTTGGATTGTGAACATATTTTAGAATTAAAACATTGAACTAAATTATTTTATATTGAATCGAATATTCTGTGGTAAAAAATCACATAATGTTTTGTCAACAATTTTATCTCTCATCATAATTTTATTTTTAAAATTTCTGGAGATATTATATACTATATCACTGTAATCATCAATTCCATTCTCGTTGATATAATAATATGGTTTTATTGACAAACAATTATCATGCTCAAAAATAGTCTGTAATAATGTTCTATCTGACAAACCACATGAATGCCCCATTATATATACTTGAAATTCCTTTTTAAACACAAAATTCATTACTTCTCTGTAATAAGTATTGTTTAAATATTTAAATGATTTAATATTTTTTAAATATTCATTATCATTAATATTTTCAATCATCTCATAGTCTACATCATATTCATCTCCAAATCCAAAATTTATTTCATTTTCAACACTTTTTAATTCACCGTGTATTTTTATCAATTTAGGATTAAAGAAATATTTATATAACTTTTCCTTGTAAGCTTTACATGTTGGAGTATAATTAAAATCTAAAACCAAAATTTCATCATTATATCCTTTCTCATAAAACTTGTCCATTACATTAATTCCACCTGACACATCGAAAATCTTTAAATATTCTATAACATATCGTCTTTTTGATGATGGAAATTGATTTAAAAAATTACTATATTCATTTATATTTGGATTTACTATTTTAGGTTCGAACAAATTTAAAATATCATTTTTTTTATCAATTTTAAAATCAAATTTTTCAGAAACATTTTTTATTAAATAAATCTCAAGTAGATTTTTAACTTCATCAAATTCTTTATTAAGAACTTCCATTTTAGCCTTTTTTCTTTTAACTAATTGTTCCTTTTCATTTAATGTTGGATTATTAATTGTTAAATTTTCATTTGCAATTTCTTTTAATAATCTATAATATTCATTTTCAATATCAACCCAATTATCAATACTTTCATTGTTAATTTTAAGAAAAAAATTGTTTTTAATTCTAAAAATATCTTTTGCATTATGAACAGCTACACAATTTTCATCATAAAAACGATAATTATACTCTTTACAATATTCAAATAAATTTGACTTGAAATCTTTGAAATTTTTAATCTCACTATGAGACCTATAATATCCATTATAAGCATCGTCAGTAAAAACAATTTGTTTATATGAATCTGTTTTACAATTTTCTCCGAAATTTTTCCAAAAATCATCAATAAAATGCTTATATCGAGTTGGCAAACCATGTGCTAAATCAAAACCGTTTCCAATAATCACTAATCTATTCATAAATCTAAAGATGCTTTTCTCAAAAATACGTATTTATTTACAATTTGTCGTCCTGAAAGCATCTCTTTATGAGATTCCTACGGAATGACAAGTTTGTGTTAAAACAATCCTTGCTTACTTTGCGAAAAAACTTTGCCTCTTTGCGTTTAAACCCTAACTTTGCCCTCATGAAAACCACCAACTTCAAAAACACCAAAATCAGTTACACCGACCAAGGAAAAGGAACGGCAGTGGTTTTATTGCATGGGTTTTTGGAAAATCAATCGATGTGGAAGGCGTTTGTTCCTGAATTGGTTAAAAAACACCGCATCATTACTATCGATTTATTAGGTCATGGCGAAACGGAATGTTTGGGTTATGTTCACACCATGGAAGACCAAGCCGATATGGTGCATCATGTGTTGCACGAATTAAAAATCAGAAAAGCAGTTTTGATTGGACATTCGATGGGCGGTTATGTAGCGTTGGCTTTCGCCGAATTGTATCCCGATAACGTAAAAGGAATTGTATTACAAAACTCTACTTCAAGAGCAGATAGCGACGAACGAAAAGCAAATCGTGATAGAGCGATTGTAGCGGTGAAGCAAAATTATTCAGCATTCATTCGCATGAGTATTGCCAATTTATTTAGTGAAGACAATCGCGAACGTTTAGCAGATATTATCCAAGAAGTAAAGTTAGAAGCTTTAAAAACGCCACTTCAAGGCATCGTTTCGGCATTAGAAGGCATGAAAATTAGAAAAGACCGTGAAGTCATTTTGCATTTTGCACCTTATCCAATTCAATTAATTTTAGGAAAAAAAGATCCCGTTTTAAATTACGTTGACAATCTAGAACAAATCGAAGGTACACAAGTACAACTCACTACTTTTGAAGATGGTCACATGAGTCACTTTGAAAACCAAGCGGAATTGTTGGCTGTTTTGAGTGGATTTTTAAAAAGGGTTTAGTTTTAACCGCAAAGCGCGCAAAGTTTTATTTCAATTATACTTTTTCCTTAAACGGAATTTCTGAATTAAAAATTTCCAAAATCAACATTTCTAATTCTGATTTAAAATCTTCTAAAATTTCGGTTGAAATAGCTAATTCGGTGTCTTTTCCCTTTCCTAATCCGAAAGGCAAAAACCCGCTTTTCATGTTTTTGAACGAAATAATTCCTGCTGAAACTTCTCGGTTTTGTTTTAATTCGTGATTTTCAAACATCAACGCATAACACAACAACTGAATGATTTTTTCATTTTTTATGTCCGAAGTTAAATCAGTAAAATCTTGAATTTTTAAGCTGTTTCCATCTACTTTTCCGGTTTTGTAATCGATGATTCGGATGGCGCCGTTTCGTTCTTCGATTCGGTCGACTTTACCTGCAATTTTTATTGGAAATGGTAATGAGTTTACTTCGATTTCACAAGATAAACTCGCTTCTAACAATACTACTTTTATGGCTTGACCTTCTTCGATATCTTTCTTTTCTAATTTTAGAAAATTGTAAACATTTCGTTTCGCTACTTCAAAAGCCAACAGGTTTTTTCCTTTTGTAATTTCACCTTCTTTGTAAATTTCTTTGAAATGTTTTAGAATGACTTCGGCAATTTTTGCTTCCATCGCTTCAATATGATGTAATGCTAAAAACTGATTCAAATACGGAGTATACAATTCTTCCAAAGCATTGTGAATGATGGTTCCCAACGTATTTACTGCGATATTTTCCTCCACTTCATCTGCTTCGTTAATGCGTAAAATACGTTGCATATAAAACTGTAACGGATTTCGAATATAATTCGTTAAAGACGATGGCGAAAATCCTTTATCCGTTGCGATTTCGTGCAAACGCGTTATAATTTTATCCGTTTTAGGAATGGTAACGGGTTCATATGCTTTTTCGGGTAAAACTGCGTTATAAATTGTGCTTGTGATATTGTGTTTTGGTTGTTTTTCTATTTCCAATTGTGTAATGAAACGGCTTTTTTCACCTGCATCAATTCCTTCGTTATCGGTATTGTAAAGCAACCAAACGTTTTTAGCTCTTAACAACAAATGATAAAAGTGATAGCAATAAATGGCATCTTTTTCTTTGTACGTTGGTAAACCCAATTCTTTCTTCACATCATATGGAATGAATGAATTCTGCGATTTTCCAGCTGGAAATTTTCCTTCATTTACCGAAGTAATAATCACATTTTCAAAATCCAATACGCGACTTTCTAAAACACCCATTACCTGAAGACCACTCAAAGGTTCGCCTTCGAAAGAAACTTCCGCTAAATCGATAATTTGCTTGTAAATCGCTTGAAGTGATGGTAAACTTTCGATTTGATTATAGGTTTCGTGGTAATTGGTTAATTTATTTATAGTTTTAAAAACCGAATACACAAAAGCTTTCGTTACTTTTTCTTCGGCATCGTCATTGCTTAAGTAAGATTTTATGGTGAGCAAAATCGCATTTAAATTCGCTAAAACATCAGAAATAGAATAGTCCCAACGCGTGAATAATAGTTGAAAGAATTTGTTCTCGGTATTTGGATATTTCTCTTCGTATAAGCTGAATAATTTTTGATTCGAAAAGAAGGTGAAATTGTTGTTATTAATCACTTTTACGACTTCTTCAACTTTGCAATACGGTTCCACCAAAGGATGATTCAGAATGTCTAAAACTTCTTTGTAATAAAATGTGTAACTTTTTTCGTTTCGTTGCTTGGCGTTAGTATGCAACTTGAACAACTTGCTAATCAACAATTGCGCTGGATTATTTTTACTTGGATAACCCATCGTAATATTCAACGCATCCACCGATTCGGGCAAACCATATAAAACAGGAAGCAACAGATTTTCATCGCCTAGAACAACGGCTGTTTTCTCTAAATTTGGGTTTACAAATTGAATTTTTTCAATGATAGTTCCCACAATTTTAGCTTGACCGATACTTTTTGGAGTACCAATAATTTCAATATTTTTTTCCTCACTAAAGTGATTTACTACCCACTCAAAATCTTGATTTACGAAAGGTTTCCATTCTTTTTTGAACTTTCGAATAAACAAACCAGCATCATGATAAGAATCGTTTAAAAACACTTCGTCAATATCCCAATAAATTTTAGCTTTATTCTCGTTGGCTAAATGTTTGAATATTTTTTCTTCGGCTTGATTTAATGCATTGAAACCTGCAAAATAGATTTGATTGGTAATTGTAGTGGTAAAAGAAGCTAAATTTTTCACTGCTTCTCTGTATAATAACCCTTGATAACCGATTCCCTTTTTTAATAAATGGTTGTAAAACGATTCGTAATACAAAGGTAATTTAGCCCAAAACTCTAAATGTGTGTCTATTAATTTGGTGGTATTTGATGGTTCTAAATTCCAACGTTTCAAGGCTTCAATATCTTTTAGATACGAAAACACATGATTTGGATCTAATAAATAGCGATCAATTTCATTAAAATCTTGAATAGCTGTTTTTACCCAAGTAGCAAATTCTTCGAAGGTTTGTTGTTTGGATTTATCTGTTACAGAAAGATAGACTTCGTAAAATTCAAATAGCAATTCAATTGGGTCAACCGTTCGAAGACCTGAAATTTCTTGAATAAAATCTTCAATACTAATGATAGTTGGTGCAAACGAAGTGGTTTCTAATTGATTTTTTAAACTTTCTAAAAGAAACACTTTGGCTCTTTTATTGGGTAAAACAATCAAGCAATTCGATAATTCAATATCGGATTGGGATAAAATAGTTGCACTTAACTTGTCTAAAAAAGTATCTTGTTTCATTTTATAAAAATAAAAAAACGCCCCGATAAATCGAGGCGTTTCTTAGTATATTTTAGAAAGAAATTATTTAACTAATTTCACTTCTACTCTTCTGTTGTTAGCTTTACCTTTAGAAGTTTTGTTAGAATCTACTGGCATAGACTCACCAAAACCTTTAGAAGATAATCTAGAAGCATCAATACCTTGCTCAATTAAGAAATTCTTAACTGCTGCAGCTCTATCTTCAGATAATTTTTGGTTCATTGCATCTTTACCATCAGAATCTGTGTGACCTTCTAATGAGAATTTAGCTGTTGGATACTCTTTTAAGATAGCAGCCATTGCTTGTAAAACTGGCATTGTTTGTTTTTGGAAAGAAGCTTTACCAGAGTTAAACAAGATAGTTTTACCGTAATCATTTAATTTTTTCATTGTTTCGTCAGAAACTTCTGGACAACCATTGTTAGCAACAGTACCAGCTACAGTAGGACATTTGTCATCTTTATCAGCAACACCGTCACCGTCAGTATCAGGCCATGGACAACCAGCGTTATCTTTAGCACCAGCTACAGTAGGACATTTGTCATCTTTATCAGCAACACCGTCACCGTCAGCATCTGGACATCCATTCATCATTTTAGTTCCTTTGTCATCTGGACAAGCATCTTCTGAATTGATGATTCCGTCACCGTCGTTATCAGGACAACCATTTAATTCTTTAGTACCAACTTCTTCTGGACAAGCGTCTTCTGAATCTTGGATACCATCTTTATCTGTATCAGGACATCCTTTGAATTCTGGTAAACCAGCAACTTCAGGACATGCATCATCTTTGTCATAAATTCCGTCTCCGTCTGTGTCTTTACCTCCAAATTTGAAAGTTAAACCAGCCATATGTTGGATGTGAGTTGGAACATCTAAATCAGCAACTCTGTTGTCATCAAACGAATGTTTGTAAGTAGACTGTAATTGTAAACCAACTTGTTCAGTAAACCAAAAAGTCAACCCTAAACCACCATTTACAGTACCTGCAGATGCATCACCAAAAAAGTTATAACCTCCTCCAATGTTAAGAGATGGATCTAACCATTTAGATTTTAACATTTCCATGAAACTATACTTGATAGTTGCATCAATTGCATAGTATGATAAATCCCCAGGATTTACAACTACATCAGTTGACTCAGTTCCAGGAACTCTGTAAACCATTTTGTCAATTTTGTTAACAGATCCTGTTAAACCAAAAGAAAAACCATCACCAACGTATCTAGACACGTTTAAGTAAGAAACTGAAGGTAGGAAATTCCAGTTTTCTCTTGCGTTAACCAATTGAATCCACTTTGGACTATCGTTCCCAACTGCACTAACTTTAGTGTCTACTGCGTTTGCCCCAAAAGACACCGCCCATGGGTTGTTACTGTCTTGTGCTTGCGATGTTAATCCAGCAAACAATAAAGCTACAGCAAATAATTTGTTTAAATGTTTCATACTTATTTATTTAATTACAATGCGTTATAATTAGAACAAAAGTAATACGTTTTTTTTAACTACAAAAAGTTTTGTTAAAAAAAATTACTTTTTTATAGGATTTTACTTGATTATCCCTAAATTTTTAGCAACTTCGGTGAAAGCTTCTATGGCTTTATCCAAATGTTCTTGCGTGTGAGCAGCTGATAATTGCACGCGAATACGCGCTTTATCCTTTGGAACAACCGGAAAGAAAAACCCTATAACATAGATTCCTTTTTTTAACAGTTCTTCAGCCATTATTTGCGATAATTTGGCATCATATAGCATAACTGGCACAATTGCAGAGTCTCCATCAATGAAATCTATGCCCGATTTTCTTAATCCAGCTTTGAAATAATTCGTATTCCACTCTAATTTATCTCTAAGAGTTGTGTCTTTTTCTAATAACTCAAAAACTTTTAATGACGCACCTACAATTGAAGGCGCTAACGAGTTAGAAAATAAATATGGTCTAGAACGTTGACGTAAAATTTCAATCACTTCTTTTTTAGCTGTTGTGTAACCTCCCATTGCGCCACCAAGTGCTTTTCCAAGTGTTCCTGTAATGATATCTACACGTCCCATTACTCCTTTTGCTTCCAATGTTCCTTTTCCTGTTGCACCAATGAAACCAGCAGCATGACATTCATCTACCATTACTAAAGCATCATATTTATCCGCTAAATCGCAAATTTTATCTAATGGCGCTACTAATCCGTCCATGGAGAAAACACCGTCGGTTACGATTAATTTAAAACGATGACCTGCTTCTGTTGCTTTGATTAACTGTTGCTCTAAGTCTTCCATATTATTGTTCTCGTAGCGGTAACGTGCTGCTTTACACAAACGAACACCATCAATAATTGAAGCGTGATTCAAAGAATCAGAAATAATACAATCTTCTTCTCCTAATAAAGGTTCGAAAACGCCACCATTGGCATCAAAAGCTGCTGCGTATAAAATGGTATCTTCTGTTCCGTAGAAATTTGCGATTTTTTGTTCTAATTCTTTATGGATATCTTGAGTTCCACAAATAAAACGCACTGACGACATTCCGAAACCATGAGAATCTAAAGCGTCTTTAGCTGCTTGAACCACTTCTGGATGTGAGGAAAGTCCTAAATAATTGTTCGCACAAAAATTTAATACCCTTTCACCTGTCGAAATTGTAATTTCTGCTCCTTGTGGTGAAGTAATAATGCGTTCTTTTTTAAATAATCCGTTTTCTTGAATGGTATTTAATTCGTTTTGTAGGTGTTGTTGGATTTTTCCGTACATAATATGTTAATCGTTTATGGTTGTGTTAATGGTTACAAAGTTACTATTTCTATACTTTCTCCTATATATATAAGTGCTTTTTTTGCAACCGTATACTTCATTTCTTGCAAAGCCAATTCATATTCTTCTAATTGTACTTTGTGTTTATTGTGTTTTTCTCCTGTTTTATAATCTAACAAATACGCCACATTATCTTTAATTACAACTCTGTCTGGTTTGCTGTTTTTTGTGGCTTTTTTGATGATGTTTTGTTCGTTGAATACTTTTGCATCCGCATCAAAAAACGAAATCAATTCTCCGTGATTCACAATTTTAGCTATCGTTTCTTTAAAAATTGCATTTTGAGAAAACGTAATCAATCCTAATTCGGTTGCTTTTTGAATCGCTAAATTCACATCTTCTTTGGCGTGAATAAACGCCATGATTTCATGCAAAATATTCCCAAAATTAATCGCATCTTGCTGAACGGTTCCCCACATTAAAGCTTCGCGTTGTGCTATTTTGATGTTTTTTGGATTTAACTTATGTGTTACAATTCCAATTTGATTGTTTTTCCCTTCGTGGGCTTTGTTTCTTGATATTCGGGTTGGATTTCCAAATTCGTATTCCAATTTTGTGTCTTCGTATTTACCAGAATTTTGTAAAAACTCAATAAAATAATACGATAAATTATTGGTAACCAAATCGCCTTTTTTGGTTGTAAGTTTATTCGAAATCACATACAATTGTTCTTCAGCACGAGTTAATGCTACATATAAAACGTTAATCGTATCTAAAACTTCTTCTTGGTTTTTAGTCTGAAAAATGGTTTTTGCTTCACTTCCGTAACTTTCCACTTCTTTTCGATTATTGATTAACGCTTTTGGTAAATCAATATTTGAATCTTCAAGCGGAATCCAAAGTTTGTCTTTAATTTTTCTCGAAAAATCTTCTTCGGCAAACGGAAAAATCACAACCGGAAATTCCAATCCTTTTGATTTATGAATTGTCATGATGCGAACTGCATTAGTTCCTTCTGGTGACGGAATGCTTTTTTGGTAACCAATTTTATCCCAATACTCCAAGAAATCCGCAATACTCGATTGCACTTTTACATCTTTCTCTAAAACTAAATCTAAGAAATACTGCAAATACGAAGTATTTACTTTGTCATTCAAAAAAGTCGCTATTAAAATTTCAACCGCTTCATACAACGATTTTTTCTTGCAATTTTTGAACGAAATTTCAATTCCGATGGTTTTCAAAAACGATTCTAATTCTTCCGCGTTTTTATCTTTTGCAGTCAAAATAAAATCATGAATTGCTACTTCCGATTGTAAATATTTCGCAATGAAATACAAGAAATACACTTTTGATTCGTCGTCTTTCGGGTTTTTCAAATAACGAAGCAACGCAATCAACAACTTCACTTCAGTCGCATTTTGAATCAATAACGTTTCTGAAGATAAAATCGGAACACTGTTTTCGGTTAAGAAATTCGCTAACTTAATTCCAGGTGCTTTTGTTCGCGTAAGCAACACGATATCTTTATATTCAAATCCGTTTGCGATACATTTTTCAATCGTTCTTAAGGTTTGATTCAAATAAAATTTATCTTTTATTGTAATTGAATCGTTATCTGAATCAAAACCTTCGACTTCGGTTTCGTCTTCTGGTACTTCGATGAACGACAAATTCACATAACCGCCAATTTTGGAATTGATTTCTTGATACGACAGGTTTTCGTATAAATTTTTATAATCTGGATTTTCGAATTTATCCGATAATTGCTTGAAAAAAGCATTGTTAAACTGAATCACTTCGGAATAACTGCGGTAATTCGTGCCCAAACGAAGTGTTTCTTTGTCTTTATTTGAAAACGGATTGTGTTTTTTATCTTCTTTCGCCAAATCGATAAATTGTTCGGCTTTTCCGCCGCGCCAACGGTAAATAGCTTGTTTTGGATCGCCAACCAACATCAAAGTTCCTTGCTGACCAAAATCGTCTTGACCTGAAAGTGCATTATCGATTAACGGAATCAAATTTTGCCATTGCATCACCGATGTATCCTGAAACTCATCGATAAAATAATGACGGTATTTTTCGCCCAAACGCTCATAAATAAAAGGCGCGGGCTGATTTTGTATTTCGTTATGAATGATTTTATTGAAATCGGAAATCGAAACTAAATTTTGTTCTTCTTGAATTTGTTTAAATTCCTGGTAAATCGTGTTTAATAACGAAAGTGGATTTAAATTTTGTAGAAAAGCTTCGTACATTGAAATTTTTCCCACTTTTTCATTGATTGCAATAACCGAAATTAAAATTTCGGAAGCATTTTCATCAATAAAATCTTTATCAGATTGTGGAATTGCCTTTGAATATGATGGTTTTGTTCCGTCTAAATAGTCAATTATTGTGTCATTAATTGCAAATTTATCTGCTACAACTTTACCTAAATGATTGGTTACATAGCTTGAATAAAACGATTTTCGAGAAACGCCATTTGTATCAATTCTATCCAAAACGGTTTGAGCAATTGCTTTACAATCTGATTTTAACTGTTTAATTTCTTCTTGCAATTTCTTTTTGATGATACCAAAATCGTCCAAACTCTTATCGGACATTTCTTTGATTTCTTCCGAATTGTTTTCGTTCGTAATCAATTGGGCTACCTTTAATAATTCGGCTGAAATATCCCAATTTTTATCGTCGTCGGTTTTTTCTTTTGAAAATTCGATGAGCAATTTGGTCAAATTTACATCGTCGCCTGCTTTAGAAATCACTAAATCAATCGCCTCTTGCAACAAAGAATCGGTTTCCAATGAAACTTCAAAATTGGGTGGTAAATTCAAATCTTGTGCAAACGTTCTGATAACTCTGTGCGTAAATTTATCAATCGTAGAAATATCAAACGCCGCATAATTATGAATTATGTTTTTAATGATAGCTTTCGATTTGTCTTTTAAAGTAGCGATGCTTAATTTGGTTTCAGAAGCCACGTCTTTCAGCAATTCAATTGCTTTTTCCGATGTATTATCCAATGAAAATTGGTACAAACTCGATACAATTCGGCTTTTCATTTCTTCTACCGCTTTGTTGGTAAACGTAATGGCAAGAATTTTTCGGTAAGCATCGTCATTCGAAGCCAAGAAAAGAATTTTTAAATATTCTTTCGTTAGCGTGTATGTTTTTCCGGAGCCGGCCGAAGCATCGTATATGGTAAAAGCAGTTGTGTTCAAATGTTATATTTATCTTAATAATAGTGGTATAGAAACTATCTATTTTTGATTCCGAAGTTTAATTTGTAAATTTGGTGAAAATATTACTAATCTAAAAATAAAATATTATGGCTTTTGAATTACCACAATTACCTTATGCATACGATGCATTAGAACCACATATTGATGCTAGAACAATGGAAATTCACCATTCAAAACATCACAATGCTTACACTACAAATTTAAATGCTGCTATTGCAGGTACAGATTTGGAAGGAATGACCATTGAAAACCTTTTAATTAACTTAGATCCAAACAATGCAGCGGTTAGAAATAATGGTGGTGGTTTTTACAATCACAATTTATTTTGGACGGTTATGACGCCAAACGGTGGTGGATTACCAACAGGTGATTTAGCTGAAGCTATTGAAAGAGATTTCAAATCGTTTGAAGAATTTAAAGCACAATTTGCTAAAGCTGCTGCAACGCGTTTTGGTTCTGGATGGGCTTGGTTATGTGTACATAAAGGTGGAAAATTAGAAATTTGCAGTTCGGCTAATCAAGACAATCCATTAATGCCAGGAATTGGTTGTGGTGGAACACCTGTTTTAGCACTTGACGTTTGGGAACATGCTTATTATTTAAATTATCAAAACCGTCGTCCTGATTATGTTGAAGCATTTTTTAATGTAATTAACTGGACAGAAGTTGCAAGAAGATACGCAACTGAAAAATAAAATATTTTTCTATAAAAAAAAGCCGAAGTGTTGTCATACACTTCGGCTTTTTTATTTTACCAAGTTTATTAAAATAAAAAAGGTGAAATTTCTTTCACCCTTTTTGCCCCAAATCTACCATAAAACTTAACCTACTAATTTTCTGGTAGAGCTAAAGTAGTATAAGATAAAATGCTTGCACAAAAAAATTGTTGAATAACACAAAAACTCGACGAAATGCAATTTTATAAAACAAAACAGTTGTTTTTTTAATTTTTCCTAACAAATGTCTAAGTTTTTGGGCAAAAAAAAAGGCACGCATTGCGTACCCTTTTTGCCCCAAATCTACCATAAAACTTAACCTACTAATTTTCTGGTAGAGCTAAAGTAGTATAAGATACTATGCTTGCATAAAAAAATTGTTAAACGAATTAAAAAGTCGATGAAATGCACTTTTTATATAAAAAAACACCATTATTTTAGTTAAAACTTACTTTTTGGGCAAAAAAAAAGGCACGCATTGCGTACCCTTTTTGCCCCAAATCTACCATAAAACTTAACCTACTAATTTTCTGGTAGAGCTAAAGTATAGCGAGATTTTGTATTACTATAAAAAAATTGTTAAACGAAATAAAAAGTCGATAAAACGCACTTTTTAATATGCACGAGCATCTTTTCCTTCGTAGAAATTCATGAATGCTCGGTTTACTACACGATTTCCTCCATCGGTTGGATAATCTCCTGTAAAATACCAATCTCCTAAATTCTTCGGACAAGCAATGTGTAAATCTTCAACTGTTTGATAAATGATTTTCACTTCTGCTTTTGTGTCTTCTGGTGTAAGCATTTCGGCAATTTTATCTGAAATTTCTTGATCAGTGAATGGTGCATAAATTTCTTTTACATAATTCACCACATCAGCATCACTAAAATCTTCTTGTGCTTTCGATTTTTGATAAACTTCTTCTACTATATGATATAAATTGCGCTCTTTTAATAAATCTAAAGCCGCTCTGAAAGCTACTAATCCTTCTAACTTCGCCATATCAATTCCGTAACAATCTGGGTAACGAATTTGAGGTGCCGATGAAACTACGACAATTTTCTTTGGATACAAACGATCCATCATTTTAATGATACTTTGTTTTAAAGTAGTTCCTCGCACAATACTATCATCAATAATTACCAAATTATCGGTTGGTTTTACCACGCCATACGTTACATCATATACGTGCGCCACTAAATCGTCACGACTACTGTCTTCGGTGATAAACGTTCTTAATTTTGCATCTTTTATCGCGATTTTTTCCGTTCTGATTTTTACTGAAAGTAATTCTTTTAAGGTGTCTTCAGTCAGCGTATCTTTTTGCTCGATAATCATTTTGGCTTTTCGCTGATTTAAGAAATCTTGAGCCGCTTCTGACATTCCGTAAAAAGAAGTTTCTGCAGTATTTGGAATAAAAGAGAAAACGGTGTTGTCGGTATCGTTATCGATTGCTTTTAAAACACTTGGGAAGATTAATTTTCCTAATTCTTTGCGTTCTCTGTAGATTTCGGCATCGCTTCCGCGAGAAAAATAAATGCGTTCAAAAGAACACGCTTTTTTAATCAACGGCGTTCTAACTTCTTGAACCGAAACATTTCCATTTTTCTTGATGATGATAGCACTTCCAGGAGTTAATTCTTGTACTTTTTCGAAAGGCACATTGAAAACCGTTTGAATTACTGGTCGTTCTGAAGCGACTACTACAATTTCATCATCTTCGTAGAAATACGCAGGACGAATTCCGGCAGGATCACGCAAAACGAACGAATCTCCATGACCAAAAAGCCCAGCCATTGCATAACCTCCATCAAAATTACGAGAAGCACGTTCTAAAATGCGTTGCACATTTAATCGTTCTCCGATAATTGGCGAAGCTTCTTGTTTAGAATAACCTTCGTGTTTGCATTGTTTGTATAATTCGGTAACTTCATCATCTAAAAAATGTCCGATTTTTTCCATTACGGTAACGGTATCGGCCATTTGTTTTGGATGTTGTCCTAAATCAATTAAGTTTTGGAACAACTCTTTAACATTCGTCATGTTGAAATTCCCAGCCACAATTAAATTACGATGCATCCAATTGTTTTGACGTAAAAATGGGTGTACACTTTCGATACTATTTTTACCAAAAGTTCCATAGCGAACGTGACCTAAAAACACTTCTCCCAAATATGGAATATTTTGTTTTTGAAGTGCCACATTGTTTTGATATTCTGGATGTTCTTCTAACTCGCGACTGATTCTGTCGTTAATTTGAGCAAAGATATCCTTAATAGGTTGTGGGTCGTTTGAACGAATACGGCTGATGTATCTTTCACCTGGATTTACATCCAATTTAATACTTGCTAATCCAGCTCCGTCTTGACCGCGGTTGTGTTGCTTTTCCATTAGTAAGTACATTTTTTGTACACCATAGAAAGCGGTTCCATATTTTTCTTTATAGAATTCTAACGGTTTTTTTAATCGTAGTAATGCAATTCCACATTCGTGTTGTATAGCGTCACTCATAAGTTGTTGTGTTGTTGTAGGTTGTTGTAATTCTTATTCTTTTTGAAACAAAAAATGCCCCGAAATTTCGAGGCACGTTTTTATTCTTCTAATTCTATTTCAAATTGCGTTAAGGCTTTGAATTGTTTCAAACGCGCATTCACTTCTTTTTTATCTAAAGTTTCCATTCGTTCTGTTCCAAATTTCTCCACACAGAAAGAAGCTAAATTTGAACCGTAAATAATCGCGTTTTTCAAATTGCTAAACGAAATGTTTTCTGATTGTGCAATGTAACCTGCGAAACCACCTGCGAAAGTATCACCAGCTCCTGTTGGATCAAACACTTCTTCTAATGGTAACGCTGGAGCAAAGAATACATCTTTGTTGTGGAACAATAACGCTCCGTGTTCTCCTTTTTTGATAACCACATATTTTGGTCCCATGGTATGAATTTTAGCAGCCGCTTTTACCAAAGAATATTCTCCTGATAACTGACGCGCTTCTTCATCGTTGATGGTGATTACATCTACACGCTTGATAACGTCTAATAATTCTGGTAAGGCACAATCCATCCAAAAGTTCATGGTATCTAATACAACTAATTTTGGTCTTTCAGACATTTGGTTTAAAACGCCTGATTGTACGATTGGATGTAAGTTTCCTAATAAAACTACATCCGAATTTTTATACGCTTGTGGCACAACTGGATTAAAATCGGCCAAAACGTTTAATTCGGTAACTAAAGTATCGCGAGAATTTAAGTCGTTGTGGTATTTTCCACTCCAAAAGAAGGTTTTTCCTCCTTTTACGATTTCGATTCCTTCGATATTTACTCCTTTATTTTCTAATAAATCTAAATATTCCTTTGGGAAATCTTCTCCAACCACAGAAACTACTGCTGCATCTACATTAAAAAAGTTAGACGCTAAACCAATGTAAGTCGCGGCTCCACCTAAAATTTTATCTGTTTTTCCGAAAGGCGTTTCAATAGCGTCAAAAGCTACTGTTCCTACTATTAATAGTTTGTTCATTAAATTGAATTTGAAATAAGGTGCAAAGATAATCTTTTAGTTGCAGAGTTGCAAAAGGTTATGAATGGAAAGTTTTCAAAAATCTACAACAGCTTCCCTTCTTCTCGCTCATAAAACTCGTCAATAGACAACTTTTCTTGTTGCGATGCCATAACGGCTAATTCATCGCAACGTTCGTTTTGAGGATGACTGTTGTGTCCTTTTACCCATTGAAAATCAACTTGGTGTTGACGATATATTTTTAAGAAACGCATCCATAAATCTGGGTTTTTCTTGGCTTTGAAGTTGATTTTTTCCCACTGAAATACCCAACGCTTTTCTACAGAATCCACCACATATTTTGAATCCGAAACGACTAAGACTTTAGTTTTTGGGTTTTTCAATTTTTCTAAACCTACAATTACTGCTAATAATTCCATTCTATTATTGGTAGACAATCGGAAACCTTCGTAAAATTCTTTTTTATACGGAGTTCCTACCATTTCCATCACCACGCCATAGCCAGCCGGACCAGGATTTCCCTTGGCAGCGCCGTCTGTGTATATGTGGACTTCGTGACTCAAGTGAATAGTAATTAGTGATTAGTGATTAGCTTTCCTATTGCTTCAGGAAAATATTGATGTTCTAATTCGTGGATTTTATGTGCAATTTCTTCCGCCGTTTTGCAATCTTCGATATTTACTGATTTTTGAAAAATAAATTCGCCTTCATCGTAATGTTCGTTTACATAATGAATCGTAATTCCGGTTTCTTTTTCATTATTTTCTAAAACTGCTTGATGTACATTCATACCATACATTCCTCTTCCGCCGTATTTTGGCAACAACGCAGGATGAATATTAATCACTTTTGGATATTCTTTTAATATAGACTCGGGAAATTTTAGTAGAAATCCGGCTAAAACAATTAAATCAGGTTGAAACTGATGTAATTTTTCGAGCACAAAACCTTCATTTAATTGGCTTTTTGAAAAAACCACTGAAGGAATGTTATGATTTTTTGCTCTATCTAACACTTTGGCATCTGGTTTGTTAGAGAAGATGGCGACTACAGTTCCTTGGTTATTTTTTTTAAAATACCTGATTATTTCTTCGGCATTTGAGCCATTTCCGGAAGCAAAAAGCACAATATTCTTCATTTCGTATTGATTTCTTCCCACAAAAAAAAGAATAAAAATTGGTAAAAAATAAAAAAAAGAGGCCTTTGTGAATTATTTTTTTTAAATTCGTGGTCACATTTAGTAACAAAAAGGTGGTTTTAAAATAAAGTTTTTTATTTTTGCCAACAAATTAAATTAAAAATTAAAAGATTATGTCAGACATTGCATCAAGAGTAAAAGCGATTATCGTAGACAAATTAGGTGTTGACGAAAACGAAGTTGTAACAGAAGCTAGCTTCACAAACGATTTAGGAGCTGATTCATTAGACACTGTTGAGCTTATTATGGAGTTCGAAAAAGAATTTGATATTCAAATTCCAGACGACCAAGCTGAAAACATTGCTACTGTAGGTCAAGCTATTTCTTACATCGAAGAAGCTAAAAAATAATAAATAAAACGCCCGTGTGCATTTTTTTGCATGCGGGTTTTTATTATTTTAAGAAATTAGACTATTTTTGATTGAATTTCAATCACATTATATTGAAATACCCTTGTCTCTTTACTATTATAAACTAAAGAAAACACGGGTATTATTTGTTTAAACGATATTTTAAAAATAAGGATATGCAATTAAAGCGTGTTGTTGTAACTGGCCTTGGAGCATTAACCCCAATTGGAAATTCCATTCAAGAATACTGGGATGGTTTAATTAATGGGAAAAGTGGTGCTGCACCCATAACGTATTACGATACTGAAAAACATAAAACAAAATTTGCGTGTGAAGTAAAAAACTTCAACATCGAAGATTATATGGATCGTAAGGAATCGCGCCGATTGGATAAATTTGCTCAATATGCCATTGCTGCAAGTGACGAAGCTATTAAAGACGCTGGAATTACAAACGACAATATTAATAAACAACGCGTTGGAGTAATTTGGGGTGCTGGTATTGGTGGTTTAGAAACTTTCCAAGAAGAAGTAATGTATTATGCCAAAGGCGATGGAACTCCAAAGTTCAATCCTTTCTTTATTCCTAAAATGATTGCCGATATTGCTCCAGCTCATATTTCTATGAGAAATGGCTATATGGGTCCAAACTATACTACAGTTTCTGCTTGTGCTTCTTCGGCTAATGCCTTAATTGATGCCTTCAATTACATTCGTTTAGGAATGTGTGATGTTATCATTTCAGGTGGTTCTGAAGCAGCTGTAACTATTGCAGGAATGGGTGGATTCAATTCTATGCACGCCTTATCAACAAGAAACGAAAGTCCAGAAACAGCTTCAAGACCTTTTGATGCTACTCGTGACGGTTTTGTACTTGGCGAAGGTGCTGGTGCATTAGTTTTAGAAGAATACGAACATGCAAAAGCGCGTGGTGCTAGAATTTACTGTGAAGTTGGTGGTGGAGGAATGTCTTCTGACGCTTACCATTTAACAGCTCCACATCCGGAAGGAATTGGGGTTATTGCCGTAATGGAAAACACATTGCGTGATGCTGGAATGTCTCCAGAAATGGTTGACCATATCAACACTCACGGAACTTCAACTCCTTTAGGTGATGTTGCCGAATTAAAAGCAATTAGTCATGTTTTTGGCGCTCATGCTAAAAATATTAACATCAACTCTACTAAATCAATGACAGGACATTTACTTGGTGCTGCTGGTGCTATTGAAGCAATTGCTTCTATCTTAGCCATGCAACACAGTATCGTTCCTCCAACGATTAACCACACAGTTGTAGATGAAAACATTAACCCAGAATTGAATTTAACTTTAAATAAAGCGCAAAAACGCGAAATTAAAGTAGCGATGAGCAATACATTTGGTTTTGGTGGACACAATGCTTGTGTATTGTTTAAAAAATTGGAAGACTAAACACATGCGTCGTTTATTTAATAAAATACGAAAAAATTCCCGTTCTCAAGAAGACGGGATTTTTTTTGAAAAAATTACCAAAATACTAGGTTTTGAACCTATTGAGCTTAGATATTACCAAAAAGCCTTCACGCATCGTTCTACCAACAAAGTAGACGAAAAAGGAAATCCGTTCAATTATGAGCGTTTGGAATTTTTAGGTGATGCTATGTTAGGCAGTGTAATTGCAGCACATTTATACAACGAAGTACCGTCTGGAGATGAAGGGTATTTGACTAAAATGCGTTCGAAAATTGTAAGTAGAGAACATTTAAACGAACTTGGTCGCGATTTTAACTTGCTTCAATTTGTAGAAAGTAAAATCAATTCGAATCAGTTTGGTGAAAACATTCATGGTAATTTATTTGAAGCATTTATTGGTGCTATTTATTTAGATAGAGGTTTTACATATTGCGAAAAATTCATTCAAAATAAAATCATCAAACAATATGTGGATATTGCCAAATTAGAAGGAAAAGTAATCAGCTACAAAAGTTTAATCATCGAATGGTGTCAGAAAGAAAAAATGTCTTTCTTTTTTGATTTTGTGGAAGATAACGGCATCGAAGGTCAGAAATATTTTGGTGTAAAATTACTTATCGACCAAAAAATTATTGCCCGAGCAAGAGCCACTTCTAAGAAAAAAGCAGAAGAAAAAGCATCGCAACGTGCTTATTTTGCTTTGCAAGAAAAAATTTCAAAAAAATAACCCAGTACTAAAACGTTTTCGTTACTAAATTAACGTTAAGAACACGTAAATGGGTACTTTTTAATCGATTTTAGTCTTATCTTTACAACTTAAATTCTGGTAATGGCCATTCATAAAATTCAAATAAACGATTTTGTTTCAGATGATTATGAGCTTATTGCCGTGCATTCATCTTTAGATGATTACAAATTGGCTTATATGCTGAACAAGGAATTAGGCGTTCAATTAAGTAAAAATCTTGCTTATGTAGAAATCGCCATTCCCGAAGGAAAAAGCGCTTTTAGTAATTACATTTTTGATGATGAAAAAAACGATGTCGTTTGGACGTTAATCGAAAACAAAACCACGATTATCAATTCCAACAAACAAACAACCTCATTATTTGAGCAAGTAGACATCACTGTTTTTTTACTACCCGAATTTAAAAAAGCCGATTACCTTATTAAAATTGAAAATATCGATTACGGATTTGACTCAGAATCCATAATTGATAAAATTCAGGAAATTAAAAATGTAACTACGGCTTACGCAATTGATATCACGAACTTAAAATCTAAAAATAATTTAATTTTTTAATTAAAATGCCAACAAACAAAAAGACTAAAATTGTAGCTACACTAGGCCCAGCCTGTAGTACAAAAGAAGTAATAAAAAAAATGATTGATGCCGGAGTTAACGTATTTAGAGTTAACTTTTCGCATGCTGATTATACTGATGTTACCGAACGAATTCAAATGATTAGAGAGCTAAACGATGAGTTTGGCTATACGACTTCAATTTTAGGCGATTTACAAGGTCCAAAATTACGCGTAGGTGTAATGAAAGAAGATGTAGTAGTAAGCAAAGGCGACATTATTACTTTCACCACTGCCGAAGACATCCTAGGAACAGCTTCTAGAGTGTACATGAACTACAAAGAATTTCCAAAAGATGTAAATCCAGGAGAAAGAATCTTATTAGACGACGGAAAATTAATTTTTGAAGTTACTAAAACCGATAAAAACACCGAAGTTGAAGCAGTTGTGGTTCAAGGTGGTCCTTTGAGATCAAAAAAAGGAGTAAACTTACCTAATACTAAAGTTTCGTTACCTGCTTTAACCGAAAAAGACATTCGCGATGCTATTTTTGCGATTGAAAATAAAGTGGATTGGATTGCTTTATCGTTTGTGAGAACGCCAAAAGACTTAGAAGATTTACAAGATTTAATTGCAAAACATTCCGATCATAAAATTCCAATTATTGCCAAAATTGAAAAACCTGAAGCGGTTGAAAACATTGATAAAATCGTAGCATTTTGTGATGGTTTGATGGTTGCTCGTGGTGATTTAGGTGTGGAAGTTCCAGCGGAAGAAGTGCCTTTGATTCAGAAAAAATTGATTCACAGAGCAAAAACGGCTCGTATTCCGGTAATTGTGGCAACACAAATGATGGAAACTATGATTACATCATTAACTCCAACACGTGCCGAAGTAAACGACGTAGCCAACTCGGTTATGGACGGAGCGGATGCTGTAATGTTATCTGGAGAAACTTCAGTAGGAAATTATCCTGTGGAAGTTATTGAAACCATGACTCGTATTATTGAAAGCGTGGAAGATTCGCCACTTATTAAAGTGCCAATTTCGCAACCACAAATAAAAAACAGTCGTTATATTACCAAATCGATTTGTTACCACGCGGCTCAAATGGCTGATACCATTAATGCTAAAGCAATTACAACCTTAACCAACTCAGGTTATACAGCATTTCAAATTTCGGCTTGGCGCCCAAAATCGCACATTTTAGTATTTACTTCTAACAGAAGAATCTTAACGCAATTGAACCTTTTATGGGGTGTAAGAGCGTATTTCTATGACAAATTAGTAAGTACAGATGACACGATTGAAGACATCAATACGATTTGCCAAGAAAAGAAATACGTGAAAAAAGGCGATATGGTCGTTAACTTAGCTGCAATGCCAATTGTTGCCAAAGGAATGGTAAATACATTGAGAGTTTCTGAAATAGAATAATCTCATTTCAACATAAAAAAACGAGTGCTAAAGATAATTTTAGCACTCGTTTTTGTTTTACTCAATTGTCATTCTGAACTTGTTTCAGAATCTAAAAGAGAAGCTGAAACGAATTCAGCTTGACAACGGTTATATTTTACTATTTAATTAATTTTATGCGGCTATTTTTTCAAACGCAATAAAATTAGTTACTTCTCCTTTATGATTAAAAATTGGAAATCCTTTGATGTGACAATTGTAAACTGAACCGTCTTTGCAATAATTGATTACGTTTTTCTCAAACGGTACTTTGTTTAAAATGGCTTTTCTGATTTCGTTGCTCACTTGTAAATCAGTTTTGGCGCCTTGAAACATTTTTGGTGAGTTTCCAACGACTTCTTTTGCTTCGTAGCCGTTCATTTTTTTGATGTTTTTACTAGCGAAAACAATTTTTAATTGTGCGTCAGTAACTACAATTACAGTTTCATCTTGTAAACTTTCTTTATAATCCCAAACCGATTTCCATTGGTTTTTATTGGCAATTTGATGTAACGAATTGACATCGTGAAGCAATACATTAGTTTGCAAAAAATACTGAGAATAAATATCCCAAGACACCAACGGCATTGCTTTTATCGCTCCATTTTCATGCTGTTTTGCAAACGCAGCATCGTAAACTTTGAATTCCATAACGATTGTAATTTGCGATAAAACTAAAAAGAAAAATGAAGCAACAAGTTAGAAAAGGCAACTTTAACGCTTGTTTAAGTGGAGAAATAGAATGAAAAACCTCCTTTGAAAGTATCAGAACGGAGGTTTTATTTTATTGCGTCAGAAGGATTTGCCCAGAAGCTTTAAAATTAATTTATCAATTTTTTAAGCTCCTTATCTTCTTCCAACGAAAATTGCTTTGTTCTAGTGCAAATATTTGTCCAATAACCATTATAGCTTGAAGCGTCTAAATTTGCTTTTTTATAGTTAAACCCAAAATAACAATCTTTAGATAAATAAACTTGGTATTCTTGACCAACCTTAAAATCTTTATAACCACATGTCCCAGAATGCCTATTTGTATAAATAATGATGTTTTTTCTTAATATTTTTCCTTTATAGGTGTAAAGTACTTCAATCTCAATTTTTAAAATATCTTTATTTTTTAAGAGCTCTTTTTTATCATTATCTAATGCATTGTTAGAATTTATTTTTTTTAATCCTTTTTTGTTTAGAGTACTTATAAAAGTAACATATTCTTTTGAAATTACTTTACCACGAACGATAACGTCAGTTGAATTAAATTCCGTCTTAATATCATCAATTGATTCGCATTTGCATGCAAAAACAGATTGATAATCAAATATTAAAAAGTATAAGATAAATATATATTTAGTCATTTTTCTGAATGTAATTTACCTTGCAATGTAAAAAATTTTCTTCACTTAAAACTCAAACTTCAATTGCACCGACACACTTTTTTGAGGTAAAGCGGTTTTGGTTTTTTCTTCGTTGTTTAAATTGTGAATGGAAATTCCTAGCAATCGCACGGAGTTTCTCAAACGCTCTTGATAGAGTAAATCTTTGGCAACGTCTAAAATGATGTTTTTGTCGTTTACAAAATAGGGCAAAGTTTTGCTTCGGGTTTGTAGAGTGAAATCGGAATATTTTATTTTTAAGGTGATGGTTTTTCCTGAAATTTTGCTTTTTTGGAGGCGTTTTTCTAGTTCTTTGGCAATACTTAACAAGCGTTCTTCCATGAAAATTTCAGAAGATAAATTCTCGCCAAAAGTACGCTCCGCTCCTACCGATTTAATTTTTCGATTGGGTTTTACTGCGCTGTTGTGAATGCCACGAACAATTTGGTAATAATGCAAACCGCTATTCCCAAAATGTTTCTCTAAATATTCTAAAGGTTTTTGCTTTAAATCGTAACCTGTGAAAATGCCTAATTGGTACATTTTTTCTGCCGTTACTTTGCCTACTCCATAGAACTTTTTAACGTCTAATTTTTCTAAAAATGCTTCCACCTCATCTGGATTTACCGTTTTTTGTCCGTTCGGTTTGTTGTAATCGGAAGCAATTTTGGCTACAAATTTATTTACTGAAATTCCTGCCGAAGCCGTAAGTCCAACTTCTTCAAAAATGCGTTTTCTGATTTCTTGTGCAATTAATGTCGCGCTGGGATTGCCTTTTTTGTTTTCGGTAACATCTAAATAGGCCTCATCGAGCGATAATGGTTCTACTAAATCGGTGTAATCGTGGAAAATTTTTCTGATTTTCTTCGAAATTTCTTTGTAGCGGTCAAATCGTGGTCGCACAAAAATTAAATCTGGACATAATTTCTTCGCTTGAATACCGCTAATAGCACTTCGAACTCCATATTTTCTAGCTTCGTAACTTGCTGCCGAAACTACGCCACGAACTTCGCTTCCGCCTACCGCCAAAGGTTTTCCTTTCAGCTCAGGATTGTCCATTTGCTCTACCGATGCATAAAACGCATCCATGTCAACGTGAATTATTTTTCGGTAGTGCTCGCTCATAAATTACTCGGTAGGAAAAAAGAAACTCATTGGTTTTCTAAAGAAATGCTGTTTGATTGACGTAATAATTGGTCGTAACTCCGCCAACGGAATATTACGAGAACGAAACGCCAACCCAAGCGACAAACTAAAACTCACAATAAAGTTAACAAAACCAATAATTCCGATGCCTAAAATGCCCCAAAATAACATCACGTTATTCACCATATAATCGGCTCCGTAAACTGCTAAAGCTAAATTTCCGCTGGCAAATGTAATGTGTCGAATATCTAAATTTAATCCTAAAAAAAGTCCGACAGAAGCTGTACTTCCTAAGAAAACACCGAACCAAAAGTTGGAAATAATTCCTGCCCAATAGCGTTCGTACCATTTTGAAATTTTTTCTGCTCTAACTTTTCCGAAGTTTAATTTTAACAACGGATGTTCTTGAATTCGATAATACACATCAAAATGTTTATCACGATTCGCAATACTACCCGAGATAATTCCCGACAAGAACAAGAAAAATCCAGCAATAGCGGCATGAAAAATCGCCATAGAATGTATCGGACTTAAATCGGTAACTAGTTTTTGCCATTTAGTTTCGGCAATATTGTAATTGAAACCCAAATCGATTAGCCAAATTCCCAACAAAGCCACCGGAAACGCCATCACGACATTTCCCACAAAGGCAATAAACTGCGAACGGAACAATCGGGCGAATAAAATGGCAAAACTACTATGTTTTTCACCGTCGCCGTTGGCTTGTTTTTTTAAACCGTCTTCTAAAGCGCTAATTAACGCTGCGGCCGTCATAGCAGGTTGCTTGGTCGCTAACGTAAATCCTAAAACATAAATGGCAATAAAACCAAACGAATAATTCATACTGTAGTAAAAAGCATGACCAAAATCGCTTGTTTCAATTTTTGAAAGTAATAATTTTATAATACACAAAATACCAACAATTAAACCGCCACCAACTGCTGCATATAACATTTTGAAGTATTCGGTTTTCGATTCGGTAATATAATGTTCGCCTGTTTTTGCGGTGTGTTGCGTAATTTCGTAAGACAATAATTGCGTGCTTTCGGCAAATAATTTCCTAACATTGGTTTTTAAACAATTGTATTTAATTAGTTTGATGGCTAATTCTATCGATTTTGATTTCTTTTCTTCGGGTTTGTCAATTACCAAAAGCGGCATCAAAACACCAATGCGATACAAATGTTGTTTTATGCTTAATAGGTTTTGGTTCACGCGTAGTGAAATTCCGTATTTAGAAGAGTTTTGAAAGGCTTTCTCGACAAATTCGTTACATTGTTTATACAACACCAATAATTGCTTGAAATTGATATCTGATGAAGTCGTATGAAATTCCGATTCTTTATTACGAATGGTTTTTTCAATGGCATATAATTCTTTTTCAAAAGCCGCAAATGGACTTTCTAAACCAGAATATTCGGGCACCATTTTCATTACATCGGTTTCCAAGGCTTTTCCGCTGGTGCGTTGCGACAACAGATTTATGGCTTCCATTACTTCATACAAAGGCGTATGAGCTTCAACCGATTCGTAAATGGTTTCAAATTGAAACAAATCGAATAGTGTTTCTAATTCTGCTTTCGGAATTTTATTAATCCAAATTGGATCAGAATCAGCATAAAAAATCTGATTTAAAACGTATTGTAACGTGTCTTTTGGTGCTTGATATGGTAGGATTTTAGCGAAAATTCTCTTTTTTACTTCGTAAAAGAAATCAATATCTTGTAAAATTCCTGCATCGGTTAAAATGGCGTCAAAATTTTTATTTTGCAACAAGGTTTTTAAATAGGCTACAAAATTTTCTCTTTCCGTGTGATAATTCGAAAAGAACTCAATTATAGGGAAAACACTAAATTTTTCAAGCTTTTTTGGACTTTTCGGACGAATAGCATTAACCAATTGAACCAATATATCGATATCGTTCTCTTCGTTTTTCCAAAGCTGCAATTCATTAAAATATTTTTTAATAATGGCATCGGGCGTTGTATTCGTTTTTCTTCGTAGCATATTCCTGATTTAGGTCTAATATGGGTAAAGATACAAATTGAAAGGTTTTTTTCGTAATTTAGATGCCTAAATAAATATTAAATTTTGGTAGAAATAGAACGCAAATTCCTCGTTACCAATCGTGATTTCATCTCAGAAAGCAGCGAAAACTTTAGAATTGTTCAAGGCTATTTGAATTCAAATCCAGAACGAACTGTTAGAGTTAGAATCAAAGGCGATAAAGGTTTTTTAACCATAAAAGGCAAAGGAAACGATTCGGGCATGAGCCGTTTTGAATGGGAAAAAGAAATTGCTGTTTCGGAAGCTGAAGCCTTATTGCCACTTTGTGAAAAAGGCGCTATTGATAAAATTCGATATAACGTGATGTATAAAAATCATCTTTTTGAAGTCGATGTTTTTTTTGGCGAAAACGAAGGTTTAATCGTGGCGGAAATTGAACTACAATCAGAAAATGAATCTTTTGGAAAACCGAATTGGTTAGGCAAAGAAGTCACCTCCGACGAACGTTATTACAATGCTTATTTAAGTAACCACCCTTTTAAATCTTGGTAATATGAAAGCACTTTTTGGAATACTTGCACTAGTATTAATGTTTGCTTGCGGTTCTAACGCCGTAATTTATCCTGACAAACCGAAAACCAATCACGAAACGTTTAGTTACAAAGAAGGTGATACTACCTATGTGATGCAAAAATATTTTTTGGTGATGCTTAAAAAAGGGCCTAACCGCGAACATTCGAAAGAGGAAGCGGCAGAAATTCAGAAAAAGCACATGGAACATATCAATTGGTTAGCGAAAACGAATAAAATTAGTATCGCTGGCCCGTCTGACAAGCATGAAACTATTTCAGGGTTTTTACTTTTTAATACCGAAACTTTAAAAGAGGCGGATAGTTTGGCTAATCTTGACCCAGCTGTTAAAGCAGGAAGATTGGTTGTGGAAACGGTGCCTTGGTGGGCTTCTAAAGGAAGTAAACTAAAATAAAATTATTCTACGATTTCTAAACTCACACGTAAAAGCGAGCGTCCGTTATTGTGAGAAATGTCTAAAAATGGGCGTTTTGCCAAATCGATTTCTCTATTTCTTGTATGTGGACCTCTATCGTTGATGGTTACGATAACACTTTTGTTGTTGGTTAAATTGGTCACTTTAACTTTCGTTCCAAACTTTAGCGTTTTATGTGCTGCCGTGTATTTTTTGTTGCTAAAAACTTGTCCGCTTGCGGTTCTTCTTCCGTTTAATTTGTCCGAATAATGCGAAGCTTCAACGTTTTTTTTGTATAATTTTGTTTTTAGATTTGATATAGAATCCGCAACTCGAATGGAGTCTGATTTTTTTATCGAATCTAAAATTTGAAGCGAATCTTTTTTCTTAACCGTATCATATAAAGAAGCTTTTCTAACGAAACCTGATTTTGTTCCATTAGAAAAGCTTACTAATGCAGCAATAAGTAATACAAACGATATTATTAGGATGTTTTTCTTCATAATTTTATGATTTTGTAAACTTATTACCAAATACTATACCAAAAGACTAATTAAACCAATTAGCCCAAGGAAGTCTAGATAAAATTAACACTAAACCAAGTGTATAAAAAACGGCGATTTTTTTGAATTTTCCGTTGTTACTTTCTTCTTTTTTATGTTTCGACCATCCGATTGTGATTAACACTAATGCAATAATATTAATTAATGGATGTTCTAACGAAGTTAAACGCATAGCTGCGTCTTTCATGTTTCCTAATTGAGCAGAACCTAATGGAGAAACAAAATATAAAATCAAACCTACTAATAATTGAATGTGGCAGATAATTAAGGTGAATAAAGACAAACGTAAGTCTTTATCAGTAAATAATTTTTTAGACGTTAATCCAAAAATGGCATTAATAGAAGCCAATAACAATAAGCCTAAAGCGGCATACGCTAAAATAGAGTGAACAGATTGAATAGTTTCGTACATACCTAATTTTTTAAAAGTGAATTACAAATATAGGAAATTAAAAAACCTCTTACTCAAAAAAATGAACAAGAGGTTTTGTATTATAAATTTTGATATTCTTATTTTAAGTACGCTTTTAATAAAAATGACGTTGAACTATCGTGGTTTTTAACCTCTTTTGTTACGATTTCATCTAAAATAGAATTCGCTAATTGTTTGCCTAATTCCACGCCCCATTGGTCATAACTGAAGATGTTCCAAATGATGCCTTGCACGAAAATTTTGTGTTCGTACATGGCCACCAAAGCACCTAATGATTCAGGTGTTAGTTTGTTGATAAGAATGGTATTCGTAGGTTTATTTCCCGAAAAGACTTTGAAAGGCAATAGAAAATCGGCTTTTTCACCTGAAATTCCTTGTTTCTCGAATTCTGCTTTTACTTGCGCTTCGGTTTTTCCCATTAATAAGGCTTCGGTTTGCGCAAAGAAATTCGACATCAATTTGTCATGATGGTCTTTGTTTCCGTAAAGTGGTTGTTTGAATCCTATAAAATCCGTTGGAATTAATTTGGTTCCTTGGTGAATCAATTGGAAAAATGCATGTTGCGAATTCGTTCCTGGTTCGCCCCAAATAATCGTTCCGGTTTGATAACTTACTGATTTTCCATCTCTACCAATACTTTTTCCGTTGCTTTCCATAATACCTTGTTGCAAGTATGGCGCTAACTTTTGTAAGTATTGTGTGTACGGAATTAAAGCTTCGCTTTCGGCACCAAAAAAGTTGTTATACCAAATGCTCAATAAAGCTAAAACTACTGGAATATTTTTGTCGAAAGATTCGTTTTTGAAATGTTCGTCCATTTCGTTGGCACCTTTCAATAACCTATCAAAATTATCAAATCCAACAGCTAAACTTACGGATAAACCAACAGCGCTCCATAACGAAAAACGCCCTCCAACCCAATCCCACATTGGGAAAACGTTGTCGGGATTAATTCCGAATTCGGTTACTTTTTGAATATTAGTTGAAACCGCTACGAAATGCTTCGCTACATCCTCTTGTGAAGCTGATTGTAAAAACCAACTTCTAATCGTTTCAGCGTTTGATAAGGTTTCTTGCGTGGTGAACGTTTTAGAAACTACAACAAATAAAGTTGTTTCTGGGTTTAATTTTTTGATTACTTCATTAACGTGATCGCCATCTACGTTGGAAACAAAATGAACGTTTAAATGATTTTTATAGAATTGCAAAGCTTCTACAATCATGGCTGGACCCAAATCAGAACCACCGATTCCAATATTTACGATATCGGTAAAAGGTTTTCCTGTGAATCCTTTTTTGTTTCCTGAGATAACTTCGTTAGAAAAGTTTTTGATTTTATTTTTTACCGAATACACTTCTGGCATTACGTTAACGCCATCAACCAAAACATTAGTCGATTCTTTCGCACGTAAAGCGGTGTGTAAAACGGCTCTGTTTTCGGTTTGATTGATTATATCGCCTTGAAAATAACTGGAAATCGCTTGCTTTAATTGAACTTCGTTAGCTAAATTCAATAACAAATCTAATGTTTCTTGATTGGCAATATTTTTAGAATAATCAACTAAAAAATCATTCCATTGAATGTGAAATTTTTCGGCTCTATTCACATCGGAAGCAAACAAATCTTTCATGGAAGTTGCTTGCATTTTTTCGAAGTGCGATTGTATATTTTGCCAAGCTTCAGTTTGTGACGGATTTACTTTTGGTAGTGCCATTATTCTTTAAATTTTACTGCTGTTATACTATCCAATTCTTTCTTTAAAGGAGCAATATGCGCTAAATATTTTTGTTTATGAGAGTTATTCATCGGTTCGGCATTAGGCAATTTCAATCGCAAAGGATCAACTTGCACACCATTTTTCCAGAAACGATAACAAACGTGAGGTCCGGTTGCTAAACCGGTACTTCCTACTTTTCCAATTACTTGTCCTTGTGAAACACGTTGGCCGTTTCGCACCGATATTTTTGACATGTGTAAATATTGTGTAGAATAAGTAGAACTGTGACGAACTTTTACGAAATTTCCATTTCCGGCGGTGTAACCTGTTCGTTCTACAACACCAGAAGCGGTAGTTTTAATTGGTGTTCCATGGGGTGCTGCGTAATCAGTTCCATTATGAGCTTTAAAACGCATTTGTACCGGATGAAAACGTCTGCCCGAAAAACGAGAAGAGATTCTAAAATAATCCAAAGGCGCTTTCAAGAACATGCTTTTTAAACCCTTTCCGTTTTCATCATAAAAATCTTCATACTTCTGATTTTCAGATAATTTGTAAGGAAACGCGAAGATTTTCTTGCCTTTGTGTTCAAAATAAGAAGCCTCAATGCTTTCAACCCCTACATAAATAGAATCATCAATATAACGTTCATTAATTGTAACGGCAAATTTATCGCCTTTTTGAATTTTAAAGAAATCGACCGTGTAAGCGTAAATGTTGGCTAATTTATTTGCTAAACCAGCGCTAACTCCTGCATTACTTAAAGTTTCGGATAACGAACCTTCGATTTCTGCTGCTACCACCCTTCTTTTTAAAGTCGTGGGTTTTTGTTTGTTTGATACTACAATTGAATCTCTAAAATCTACAACCGTAAAATTAATTCGGTCTTCTATATATACCAAAGCTTGTAAGGTATTTGGCTTTTTCTTGTCTAAAAATAAAATGTAAGGTTTCCCAGCTTTTATTCGTCGAACATTGAATGAATCTTTTACTTTTTCAGTAACGTCGTGAATTCGTAAACTATCTTTTAATGGGAATTTTTCTAGTAATTTTCCAAACGTATCACCCGAACGAATTGTATCTCTAACCACTTTATAGTCGTTAAACGTAAATCCGAATTCTTTTATGATAGGTTCTTTTTTTACTGTTGCTTTTTTAGCTTTCTCAGCATCTTCTTTCGAATTACAAGCGGTAAAAAAAGTAACAAATAAAATGGCTAGTACTAAATATCTCAATGTTTGTTGTTTTATGCTATTGCGGTTATTCTCCCCAGTTATCTAATTCTTCTTTCGTCCATAATTCAGGGAAGAATATTCTTTTTTGGTATTTTGGTAACATGTATTTTTTCCAATCGCTTCCACCTGTAGCTTCGTGATTTCCTGGAACACTCTCGATGTATTTTTTCGCTGCATTAAAGTGACCCATTACCCAAGTAATATTAACAGTTTTGTCGTAATGACGCATTGCAGCTACTAATTCAGGATTTTTTTGATCGGCTTCTGGTAATTGTTTGAATTTTCTCCACAAGTTAATCGTATTATACTCTTCCATCCAATCTAAGAACACTTTTTTGTATTTTCTTTCGAATTCTAAAATTAAATACGATTTTTCACCCGTGTGATAATCTTTTCCAGCTGCTTGCCAATATAAATGTTCAAAAGCGTGTTCGTATGGTGTATTTCTATCAATAGTTGCTCTAAAACGGTTATCGATTAAGTTGATTAAATCGGTAGAACAGAATTCGATTAAACGATATTGTGCCGATTGAAATCCACTTGCTGGTGTTAAAGTGTTTCTGAATTTTAGATATTGTTCAGGCTCCATTCCGTCTTTCATAATATCGAAAGAAGTGGTAAGCATATCAAAATAACGACTAATTCTTCCTAATTTTTCAGTAAAATAATCGGTTGTTGGTTTTTCGTTATGACACAATTGGTTCATTTCCCAAAGAATCATTTTGAACAACAATTCGTTTACTTGATGATACATCACAAAAACCATTTCGTCTGGCAAAGTGGTTCGCTGTGTTTGAAGACTCAAAAGCGCATCGGTTTGGATATAATCCCAATATGTGATGGGTTTAGCCCAAAGTAATCCTTCTAAATGGGTAGAAGTATTTTGATTAATGGCTTCAAATTTATCATGAAGTTGATCTAATTGTTCTTGAATCTTAGGAGTTACTTCCATTATTTTTCTACTTTAACTTTAAATGAATGTTTTAAACCTTTGAAGGCTTCTAAATCGGCTTTGATAGAACCAACAGCTAAACTAGCCTTTACACGGATTGGAATTTTATTGTCATCGTCTGAAATCCAAACGGTTAAACTTTCTTCTTCTTTAAAAACTCTACCTGCTTGCACGTAAGGTCTAAAAATCATACAAGAAACTTTTCCAAATTTAGTTTTTATATCTTCTCTACCAACAAATTTTAACTTAAACTTTGTGGTTTCATCATCAAAAAACATATCAATCGCAATAGATTCTCCTACTTTTAATTTATCTATTTTAGGATGATTTCTTAGGTAGTAAAACGAAGACACTATATCTTGAATGTCCTCAGGAACCGAGAATGTTTTTTCAGTTTTATGCTTGTAATCTTTAACTAAAACGGTATTTCGTTCCTGATTAAAAAAGCCTTCTTGATTTTTAGTATAACCTCCTTCATCAATTTTTCTAACAAATTGATACGGTTTTCCTGTTTGCTTGTCGAAATAACTTTCGTAATTATCGTCTACTTTGAAGAAAAATTTGGTCATACCTACAGTCCAACCTTTTCCTACTACATGATGTACTTTTTTGTTGTTTTTAACGGCGTCTTTAATTTCCAATGAAGCGTAACCGGCATTTACCATTCCGTAATGGATTCGAAGTTTGAACCACTCGCCAGTAGTGTATGCATTTTCCTGAACTACGAATGAATTTGTAGTAACAAAAAGAATAAGAAGTAGCGCAATTTTTTTCATGGTTTATTCATTTTTAGAAATGAAAATGCAATTTCCGTTCCAAAAATACTAAAACAAAAAAACCCAGTCAAAAATATGACTGAGTTTTTATGCTATTAACCAACCAAAAAACTATAAATTATGAAAATTTATTACAAAGCAAGGCAAACTACCTCCTTGTTTTGCGAGTGCAAAGGTATATATGTTTTTGAATTATTCTTAGTTAAATTTCAACTTTAACATTTTTTTATCAAAAATGACACCACTACAACGTTGTAATTTGATGATTTGTCAATAATTTGGTCTTTTTATAATGTACCTCGCAATTCTTGCTCACGTTCAATTGACTCAAAAAGGGCTTTAAAATTACCCGCACCGAATCCTCTAGCACCCATTCTTTGAATAATTTCGAAGAAAAGTGTTGGACGATCTTCCACTGGCTTCGTAAAAATTTGCAATAAATATCCTTCTTCATCAGCATCAATCATGATACCTAATTTTTGAAGTTCGTTGATATCTTCTTTAAATTTATCCATGTGGTCTTTTAATCTTTCCGGAATTGCATCGTAATATGCTTGCGGTGGCGTGCTTAAAAACTCGATACCTCTTGCGCGCATTTCAGCAACTGTAGTTAAGATGTCATCTGTTGCTACTGCAATGTGCTGCACACCTTCTCCTTCATAAAAATCTAAATATTCTTCAATTTGCGAACGTTTTTTACCATTTGCAGGTTCGTTGATAGGGAATTTAATTCTTCCGTTGCCATTAGACATTACTTTAGACATCAAAGCTGAATACTCCGTAGTAATTTGTTTGTCGTCGAATGAAAGGAAATTTACAAATCCCATAACGTCTTCAAACCATTTTACTGCTTCATTCATTCTGTTCCAACCTGTATTACCCACCATGTGGTCGATAAATTTTAACCCCACTGGTTCTGGATTGTAATCTGATTTCCATTCACTGTATCCTGGTAAAAAGATTCCATTATAATTTTTACGTTCTACAAAAATGAAAACAGTTTCTCCGTATGCGCCATAAATACCCGCGCGAACTACTTCTCCATTTTCATCTTTTTCAACCACTGGCTCAAAATAAGATTTTGCACCACGTTTAGTTGTTTCTTCGTAAGAATGACGTGCATCTTCTACCCAAAGTGCAATAACTTTAACACCGTCTCCGTGTTTTTTTACATGTTCGCCAATTAAAGAATCGCTATTTAAAGCGGTTGTTAATACCAAACGGATTTTATCTTGTTTTAATACATAAGAAGCTCTGTCTTTAACTCCAGTTTCTAATCCTGCATATGCTAATGATTGAAATCCGAAAGCTGTTTTGTAAAAATGAGCCGCTTGTTTTGCGTTACCTACGTAAAATTCTACGTAATCTGTTCCCATTAAAGGCAAAAAGTCTTGTGCTCCTTCAAATATTTTTTCTAATCCGTATTCTACTGATTTTATTTCTTGTGCCATAATTCTTAAATTTTAATTTTCCGATTACATAGAATCTACAAATGTGGAATCTATATAAATGGAATCGTTACTATAATTTTCTTCAATTTCTTCATCCAAATAAATGGAATCGTTAACTTCTTGATTTTTAATTTGATCTAATCTGTTTTCTATGATATCGGAAAATCCCACTTGATAAACAACTACCGCGACTATTATAACAATGAAATACATTGCAGACAAAATAGTGGTTACCAAACAAATGATTTTTCCAACATATACATTTTGTCGGCTTTGGTGTGAATATACTGTTGGATTTGCTTCATACTCTTTAAGGCTTTTTATTGAAAGAACTAATCCTACAACTCCTAAAATCAACGAAACAAAAACTACAAATCCACAACAAAAACCTAAAATCATAATTACAAATGCAATTATTCCTAGTATTAAAGCTGTTGGGTCGGCTGATAATTTATTATAATTCATTAGTCTAACCAAGATTGAAAGTATGTATCATCAGCAATACCCATGGCATCTTCTGTAACCATTAAAGGTTTGAAAGTATCTACCATTACTGCTAATTCTAACGTTTCTTTTTTACCAATACTTCTTTCTGCTGCTCCTGGGTGCGGTCCGTGAGGAATTCCAGCAGGGTGTAAAGAAATATTCCCTGGTTTTACATCATTTCTGCTCATAAAATCACCATCTACATAGTATAAAACCTCATCGGCATCAATATTACTATGATTGTAAGGTGCTGGAATTGATAAAGGGTGATAATCGTATAATCTTGGAACAAATGAACAAATTACGAAAGCATTTGTTTCAAAAGTTTGATGAACTGGTGGTGGTAAATGAATTCTACCTGTAATTGGTTCGAAATCATGAATTGAAAATGCATACGGATAATTAAATCCGTCGTATCCAATTACATCAAACGGATGCGAAGCATAAACCATTTCGAAAATTTCGTCTTTTTTCTTAACTTTAATTACGAAATCTCCTTTTTCATTATATGTTTCTAATTCTTCTGGACGGCGAATATCTCTTTCGCAAAACGGCGAATGTTCTAACAATTGTCCGAACCAGTTTCTGTATTGTTTTGGTGTATAAACGGGTGAATGTGATTCTACAATAAACAAACGATTATCTTCGGTATCAAAATCAATTTTATAAATCATTCCTCTTGGAACTACTAAGTAATCACCATATTTGAAATCTAAATTTCCTAACATAGTTCTTAGTTTTCCAGTTCCTTTATGGATGAAAATTACTTCGTCTGAATCGGTATTTTTATAAAAATAATCGGTTGTTGATTTTCTTGGTGCAGCCAAAACAATATGACAATCAGAATTGGTCAAAACAATTTTTCTACTTTCTAGAAAATCGTCTTGAGGCTCAATTTCAAAACCTCTTAATTTATAAGATTGAATGTTATTTGACTTTGCAATTTTTGGCGCAACACTGTATTGTCTTCTGATTTCTTTAACCTGAGTAGGTCTTTGTTCGTGATATGAATTGGTTGACATACCGTCAAATCCAACGGTTCCAAACAATTGCTCATAATACAAATCTCCGTTTGGTTTGCGGAATTGTGTATGACGTTTGCGAGGAATTTCTCCTAATTTGTGATATATTGGCATTGTTTCTTTTATTAAAAGTTCTAATTAAAGCTTAAAGCAAGACTATAAAATCTCACTATAAATCAAAGAAAAAGTTATGCTCACTCAGGATTTCTCTTGATGAGGAACTTTAAATGCGAAAGTAAGTCTGTCCAATTTTTCATCATTACAAATATCGTAAAAAAAAATTAAAACCAAAATCCTACTGAAAACCAAGTGTGATGATCTTTAGTTTCTGGCGACCAAGAGTGTTTAATTTCAACCGGACCAATTACAGTTTCCATCCCATAACCAAACGAATAACCCGAATAATTTGGCTGTACAAACCAAGTTTCTATGGTGTCAAAAATTTTATTTCCAACATTAGCAAAGTTAGCACTAAAATTCAAATGATGCTTCTTAAAAATTTCATAATCTGCTGTTAATAAAAGTTTTACATAACTATCTCCAGCCAAACTCAAAAAATCATATCCATAAAAAGGCTTAATATTATTTACTTGTTGAAACCCATAACCTCCTAATATAAAATCGAAATAGGAAATACTTCGTTCTCCAAATGCAAAACCGCCTTCAGTTTGAAATTTAAACGTCATGTTTTTAAAAACGGGTTGTGCAAAACCAAAATCAGCTTTTGCTACTGAAAATCGTTCAAAATTGCTTTTATAATCAGAAGAATAAAGATATGAACGTATTTCAGAGTTAAAATTCCAACCCGTTCTTGGGAAATATTTTTTATCAAATGAGTCATATTTTACAAAGCCAAACACCGATAAATAGTCACTATTTTCAAAAACGGGATCTGTGTTTTCTAGTGTTTCCGATTCTAATCTTAAAACTTTAAATTCTAATCCGCCTCCTAATGAAAACTTTTGAGCAAAAATGGTTTGTAAATACGCCTGATTACTCAAATCAAAAAAATCAACATTAATTGCATTGGCAGTAGTGTTGAAAACAGCATCATCAGTAATATTACTTGTAATATTTCTATTGAATGTGGTTAATTTAGAGTTGAAACCAAAACTCCAATAAAATCCGTTATCTATGTAATAATCAAAATTATATCGAATATTATCTCCCAAAATAACATCTAATGAAGCTACGTCATTTTTGGCAATTAGTCGCTTTTTAGTGTAATTCAATAAAATTCCACTTTTAAATAAATCATCATAGTGCAATCCAAATTTCAAGAATGTATTGTTCTCGTTTTCCTTTAATTGCAAAATTAATTTGTCGCCATCTTGCATTTTTTCAAATGAATAATTAATAGCACTAAAGTTTTGAGTAGCATTTAAATTTAAAATCCCTTTTTGCAATTGACTGTTAGATATCTTGCTGTTTCTTTTGAACTTTAATTTACCTACAATGTATGCTCGGGTATAATTATCTAAATTATTAAACACAATATCTTTGATATAAATAGAATCTTGAAAAACTATTCTTTTATCATTTTTTAAATTTGAATTTCCATAAGGAGCAAGTTCTTTAATAAATTCTAACGCTTTTTCTTTCCCTTTTGCAATAATTTCATTGCCTTTGTCAAAAGCTACAACCGTATAACCTTTGATATCTGGTTTGATGTAAATATTAGTCGCTTTTTGTTTTCCTTCCATTTTTTCAATCATGGAAAAATTATTAATTTGCGCTAAAACCGATGTTACGCCTTTCAATTCTTCTCGAGTTTTTAAACCGTCTTGAACGTCAACACCAATTATAATATCCAATCCTCTTGCTTTTAATTCTTCAACTGGATAATTATCTACCACGCCACCGTCTATCAATAATCTTCCGTTCATTTCTACTGGGCTGTACAACGTAGGCAACGCACCACTAGCAATCATATTTTGAGCTAAAACTCCCGAATCTAAAACCACTTTTTCACCTGTTTCGGCATCAGTTGCAATACATAAAAACGGAATGGGTAATTCATCAAAATCTCTTATATGACTAACTTGTTGTGTTAAAGAAGAAATGAGGTTGAAATTATAAAGTCCCTTTGACAACCCAGAAGGCAATCCTAATTTGAATTTATTAAACGGAAGAGTTAAAGCGTAAATCTCATCATTTCGTTTTTCGTAAAACGATTTTGATTCCCTAGGTGTGTAATCTTGAAGTAAGGCATCTACATCTATTCTAGAAAAAATAGAATCTAATTGCTCTGCATTGTAGCCCGAAGCATATAATCCACCAACAATGGCTCCCATACTAGTTCCTGCAATATAATCTACTTTTATACCAAGTGAATCAATTACTTTTAGAACACCAATATGAGCTAATCCTTTAGCACCACCACCACTAAGCACAAGTCCTACTTTTGGTCGTGGGTTTTCTTGTCCTAAGCTGATTTGGGTAAAAATTAGTAGGCTTACAAACAAGAGCAGTTTTTTCATTTCTTTTTATAGGGATTTATTCTTGTAAAAGTCGGAAATTTTTTTGGCTTTTGAAACACCTACAACTTCAGAAATCGCTTTTTCGTCGGCATTTTGCAATCTTTTAACACTTTTGAAATGTTTCATTAATGTAATCATGGTTTTTTCGCCAATTCCAGGAATACTTTCTAAACTATTGGTGAGTGCCGATTTACTTCTTTTATCGCGATGATGCGTGATGCCAAATCGATGTGCTTCGTTTCTTAAAAACTGAATCACTTTCAAGGTTTCCGATTTTTTATCCAGATACAAAGGAGCTGAATCACCTGGATAAAACAATTCTTCCAAACGTTTTGCAATTCCGATAATGGCAATTTTGCCTCGCAAACCTAAATCATCAATGCTTTTTAATGCGGATGATAATTGCCCTTTTCCACCGTCAATAATAATTAGTTGCGGTAAAGACTGATTTTCATCTAACATGCGTTTGTATCTTCGATACACGACTTCTTCCATCGAAGCGAAATCATTTGGACCTTCAACCGTTTTGATATTAAAATGACGATAATCTTTCTTGCTTGGTTTTCCATCTTTAAATACCACACAAGCTGCAACAGGATTGGTTCCTTGAATATTCGAATTATCAAAACATTCAATATGTCTTGGTTCTACCGAAAGTCGCAAATCTTTTTGCATTTGTGCCATGATGCGATTCGTGTGTCGCTCTGGATCAACGATTTGAATTTGCTTTAATTGATCTAATCGGTAATATTTGGCATTACGTTCTGATAATTCTAAAATTTGCTTTTTATCGCCCAATTGTGGAACAGTGACTTTGATGTTTTCTCCTAAATCGATTGGGAAAGGAACTACAATTTCTCTGGAATTCAAGTGAAAACGTTCACGCAATTCTACTACGGCTAATTCCAATAATTCTTCGTTGGTTTCGTCTAATTTTTTCTTTAATTCCAACGTATGCGAACGAACGATTGCTCCATGCGAAATTTGTAAAAAGTTCACATACGCCATTGTTTCATCGGAAATAATAGAAAACACGTCCAAATTCGAAATTTTCGGATTTAAAATGGTGGAACGCGATTGATAATTTTCTAAAACCTCGATTTTTTCTTTGATTTTTTGCGCTTCTTCAAACTTCATTTCCATTGCCAAATCGGTCATCAATTTCTTGAAATCTTTTAAACTTTCTTTGAAATTTCCCTTTAAAATTTGACGGATTTTTTCAATCTGACTTTGATAATGCTCCAAAGATTCATAACCTTCACATGGTCCTTTGCAATTTCCAATATGATATTCCAAACACACTTTAAATTTCCCCGAATCTATATTCGCTTTCGATAAATCGTAATTACAAGTTCGAAGTGGATATAGTTCTTTGATTAAATCTAGAATTGTGTGAACAGTTTTAAAACTGGTGTAAGGTCCAAAATATTCCGAACCATCTTTTATCATTTTTCGAGTAGAAAATATTCTTGGAAAACGCTCGTTTTTGATGCAAATCCAAGGATAGGTTTTGTCATCGCGAAGTAACACATTATAACGCGGTTGAAGCTTTTTAATCAAATTGTTTTCCAACAATAACGCATCGGTTTCTGTAGGAACAACAATGTGTTTTATGGCAACAATTTTCTTAACTAAAACCGATGTTTTATAATTATCATGATTCTTAGTAAAATACGATTGAACGCGCTTTTTTAGATTTTTTGCTTTTCCAACATATAGAATTTTTCCATCCTTATCATAATACTGATACACACCTGGATTATCAGGCAAGGTTTGGATTTGAAGTTCTAATGGTGTTTGCATTTTTACTGAAAAGTGGAAAGAACAAAGATAAGAGAATTGTTTGAATTGGCACGCGGATGAAATGGATGCTTTGCAACTCAGATTTTAAAGATTGCAAACTTGGTATAAATCTTTGCCTCTTTGCGTTCAAAGATTTCATTTCTCAAAATTTCTTACATCTGTTTTCCTAAATGACATTTGTTTTTGTATTTTTAACACTTTAGATTTTAAAAATGACAGCCTCAAAACCACTTGTAATCCTTAAAGAAACCATTTTAGCTGGCGAAAGTAAAACCATTAACATGGAAATTGCCAAGTTGCACACCATGAACAAATTGAAAATTCCAATCATTGTGGAACGTTCAAAAATTGATGGTCCAACGGTTTTATTCACCGCATGTTTGCATGGCGACGAAATCAACGGAACCGAAATTGTGCGCCAATTAATCATTCAAAAAATCAATAAACCTAAGCGCGGAACGATAATTTGTATTCCGATTATCAATATTTTCGGATTTGTGAATCAAACACGTGAATTTCCTGATGGTCGCGATTTGAATCGAGTTTTTCCTGGTAGTAAAACGGGTTCTTTGGCAAGTCGTTTTGCGTATTATATTTTAAAAGATATTATTCCGCATGTCGATTATGCAATTGATTTTCATGCGGGTGGTGCGAGTCGATTTAATGCGCCACAAATTAGAATTGTACCAGAAAATCCAGAATTAAAGCAACTTTCCGATGTTTTCAATGCGCCTTTTACGTTGTATTCGAAGAATATTTCGGGTTCGTTCCGAAATTCTTGCGATAAATTAGGTATAAAAATGTTGCTTTTTGAAGGTGGAAAATCATTGGATTTAAATCTTCAAGTTACCGAAGAAGCCGTGGAAGGAACCAAGCGCTTTTTGGATCATTTAGAAATGCTAAATCCGAGAAAAAAAGCAACAAAAAAAGAAAACAAAACCATTTACATCGAAAAATCGAGTTGGATTAGGGCGAAATATTCCGGTATGTTTCATGGTCTAACTACGATTGGTAGTTTTGTAAAAAAAGGCGAATTATTAGCTACTATTTCTGACCCATATGGAAAAATCGAACACAAAGTAAAAGCACCGCATGAAGGTTATATTATTAATGTAAACGATGCGCCAATTATCTATCAAGGTGATGCTATTTTTCATATTTCTACACATTTGTCCTAAAACCTAACAATTGTCATGTTTTATTGTTTTGGCTCGGCGTATTTTCGCTAAAATTTTTAGGTATGAACTTCTGGAAAAAACTAACACACGAAGAAAGAAAAGCCCGAATTGAAAAGGCTTTGCACGATAATGTTAACTTCTCAAAAGATGCTTCTTTAGGTTATCCGGCATCTAAGTTAGATAGTCGCGTTTTTTATGATGATGCTCCTTTTTTGAAAGATGCACCAACGCTTCAAACCTATGTTGCCAATCCAAATAACATTGGATGTCACACTTTTGGTACTTCCGAAAAAGCGTTTTATGGCACTCAAGAAATTGAACGCGAAGTTTTAAATGTAATTGCCGTTGATATTTTTAAAGCCAAAGAAAACGAATTCGACGGCTACATCGCTCCTGGTGGAACTGAAGCGAATATTCAAGCGATTTGGGTTTTTAGAAATGAATTCATGCACAAATTCGATGCGAAATTAGAAGAAATTGCCATTTTAGCTTCGGAGGACACACATTACTCTATTCCAAAAGCTTCCAACTTATTACAAATCGATTGGTTGAAAATTCCAGTTGGCTTTGAAAACCGTGAAATTGATGTAAATGGATTGGATAACATGATTTCGGAAGCGAAAAATAAAGGTAAAAAATACTTCATTGCCGTTTCCAATATGGGAACAACCATGTTTGGTTCGGTTGATAATCCTGATGATTACACTTCGATATTAGAAAAACATAACGTTACTTATCGTTTGCATATTGATGGTGCTTATGGCGGATTTGTTTATCCGTTTAGCAATCAAAAATCGAACATCAACTTCAGTAATCCAAAAATAAGTTCAATTACAATTGATGCACACAAAATGTTGCAAGCCCCTTATGGAACAGGTGTTTTTGTTTGCCGAAAAGGCTTAATCGAAAACGTATTAACCAAAGAAGCAGAATACGTAGAAGGCATGGATTTAACGCTTTGCGGAAGTCGTTCTGGCGCGAATGCGGTGGCGGTTTGGATGATTTTATTTACTTATGGCGCTTATGGTTGGTTTGAAAAAGTGAGTATTTTACAAATGAGAACCCAATTCTTATGCCACGAATTAGACAAATTGAACATTAAATATTTCCGTGAACCTTTTATGAATATTGTAACAATTCATGCCGAATCAATTCCAGAAAAAATTGCAGAAAAGTATGATTTGGTGCCACAACAACACAACGAAAACAACAAATGGTACAAAATTGTGTTAATGGACCACGTAGAAGTAGAACATTTGACTAAATTTATAGACGAATTGAAAGCGTCTGTAAATGGATAAGAAAGAAGCTAGAAAAAAGAGTAAAGAAGCAAGAAAACAACTTTCTCAAGAGGAAATCGAAGACAAAAGTTTGGCGATTGCAAACCAATTGTTGCGTATGGACACCGTGCCTAGCGGCAGGCTGGTTTGGGACAAGTTGTATTATCATTTGTTTTTAACGATTGAAGAGCAAAAAGAAATCAATACCGAATATATTCTTCAAATTTTAGCGGGAAAAGATAAAGAAATCGTTATTTCGAAGTGCGAATTTGCCACATTAGGAATGACGCATTTTTTATTAACGGATAATACCAAAATCAAAAAGAACATTTACAACGTTCCAGAACCGGTTGATGGTTTAGAAGTTCCTGATGCAAAAATTGATGTGGTTTTTGTACCGCTTTTAGCTTATGACAATCAAGGAAATCGCGTGGGTTATGGAAAAGGTTTCTACGATAACTTTCTACGTAAATGCAAGCCTGAAACGATTAAAATCGGGTTGTCTTTCTTTCCTCCTGAAGAAAAAATTGAGGATGTTTCGGAAAATGATGTGAAATTAGATTTTTGTGTGACGCCTAAAAAGGTTTTTCGATTCTAATTATTTTGCCATAATATGACTTTCTCCAAACGCTCTTTTATTAAACACAATCAAAATTCCGACACCTGTTGAAATCGCTACATCAGCTACGTTGAAAATGGCGTTGAAGAAAGTAAAATGTTTGCCGCCCCAAATTGGTAACCAAGAAGGTAAGTTTCCTTCCCACATTGGAAAATAAAACATATCTACCACTTCTCCATGAAACCAGGTACCGTATGGTTGGTCGGAGAAAGCTGTTGCTACTTGATGATAACTATCGTTAAAAATTACGCCATAAAAAACAGAATCAATAATATTTCCTAAAGCACCTGTAAAAATCAAAGCAATAGCTACGATTAAATAATTTGATGCTTTTTTTCTTACCGAATCCCATAACCACCAAGCGATTCCACCTACGGCTACGATACGGAATAAGGTTAAGATTAATTTCCCATGTTCGCCAGGAATTTCAGCACCCCAAGCCATGCCTTCATTCTCTATAAAATGAATTTGAAACCATTCTAAACCCATTACTTTTATGGATTCTCCAATAAAAAAATGCGTCTTGATATAGATTTTCGAAATCTGATCAATTAATAAAATAGCAATGATTAATAAATAGGCTTTCTTTAACGACATGTTCAATTTTTTTGCAAAAATAGTGTTTTTATTAAATAAAAAACGCTCCAAACGGAGCGTTAGTAAAATTTTGTAAAAAGATTAACGTTGCAAGTTTTTTGCTTCGATACTCATAGTTGCATGAGGAACGATTTTTAAACGCTCTTTACTTATTAATTTGCCTGTAACTTTACACAAACCATAGGTTTTGTTTTCGATACGAATTAAGGCATTTTTTAAATCTCTAATAAATTTTTCTTGACGAATAGCTAGTTGTGAATTGGCTTCTTTACTCATTGTTTCACTACCTTCTTCAAATGCTTTAAACGTTGGCGATGTATCATCAGTTCCGTTATTTAAGTCATTCATGTAAGCACTCTTAATAAGCTCTAAATCACCTTTAGCCTTTTCTAATTTCGCTTGAATTAACGCTTTGAATTCAGCCAAATCAGCGTCTGAATATCTAATTTGCTCCTCTACCATAATTTCAATATTTTTTTATAGTTATACGTCGGTTAAAAACCTTTCGGTTCTTATTTTGAAATTAATATACTTGTTTTTATATCATCAAACTCAATTTCCGTACCATTTTGTAGGTTTTCCACAAAAATTAACGATTTGGTTAGGGTTTCTGACTTAATATACGATTCATTAGCTAAAACGGCTTCCTCAACTTGAGCATTTTTTTCCATTTTAACGGTAATCTTGTCAGTTACTTCAAAACCAGAGTCTTTTCTGATATTTTGGATTCTGTTAATCAATTCTCTCGCGATACCTTCTTTTCTTAATTCATCGGAAATCGTAATGTCTAACGCTACCGTAATTCCGTTTGAATTGGCTACTAACCAACCTTCGATATCTTGCGAAGAAATCTCAACATCTTCTAGTGATAAAGTTATACTTTTTCCTGAAATATCCATAACCAGCTCACCATCACGCTCTAATTTGGCAATTTCTTCCTGTCCGAAATTCTGTATCTCTTTGGAAATCAATCCCATATCCTTACCAAAACGCGGTCCCAATGTCTTAAAATTAGGCTTAATTTGCTTTACTAAAACACCAGAAGCATCGTCTAATAATTCAATTTCTTTCACGTTTACCTCAGCCATAATTAAGTCAGAAACTGCCTCAATTTCAGCACGCTGATTCTCGTCAAGCACTGGAATCATTACCTTTTGCAACGGTTGACGCACTTTGATCATTTCCTTCTTACGAAGTGATAAAACTAATGAAGAAACTGTTTGTGCTTTCAACATTTTGCTCTCTAACGACTTATCAACAAAGTTTTCAACCGAAACTGGAAATTTCGCCAAATGTACACTTTCAAATGACTCAGAACCTGTAGCTTGTGTTAAATCTCTGTAAAGTTTATCCATAAAGAACGGAGCAATTGGAGCAGAAAGCTTCGCAACCGTTACCAAACATGTATAAAGCGTTTGATAAGCCGCAATTTTATCTTGCGCATATTCGCCTTTCCAGAATCTTCTTCTACATAAACGAACGTACCAGTTACTTAGGTTTTCCTGAACGAAATCAGAAATAGCACGAGCGGCTTTTGTTGGTTCGTAATCCGCATACGCTTCATCCACTACTTGAATTAAAGTATGTAATTCGGATAAAATCCAACGGTCAATTTCTGGTCTTTCTTCTAATGGAACTTCCGCTTCAGAGTAAGTAAATCCATCAATATTAGCATATAACGAGAAGAACGAATAGGTATTATATAACGTTCCAAAGAATTTTCTTCGCACCTCAGCAACACCTTCGATATCAAATTTTAAGTTATCCCAAGGATTTGCATTAGAAATCATGTACCAACGTGTAGCATCTGGACCATATTCAGCCAAAGTAGTAAATGGATCCACCGCATTTCCTAAACGTTTCGACATTTTTTGTCCGTTTTTGTCCAAAACTAATCCGTTTGAAACTACGTTTTTATAAGCGATTTTATCGAAAACTAATGTTCCGATAGCGTGTAATGTGTAAAACCAACCACGTGTTTGGTCAACACCTTCTGCAATAAAATCGGCTGGGAACGCTTTATTTTCGTCGATTAAGTCTTTGTTTTCAAATGGGTAATGCCATTGTGCATAAGGCATAGCGCCTGAATCGAACCAAACATCAATCAAATCGGTTTCGCGGTTCATTGGTTTTCCAGATGGCGAAACTAAAACAATTCCGTCTACTACGTTTTTGTGTAAATCCACTAAATCGTAATTGGCTTCACTCATGTCACCAATTTTGAATCCTTTGTATGGATTTTCTGTTTGGAAACCAGCTGCAACCGATTTTTCAATTTCGTTATACAATTCTTCAACTGAACCTACCAACATTTCTTCGGTTCCATCTTCGCTTCTCCAAATTGGTAAAGGAATTCCCCAATATCTTGAACGTGATAAGTTCCAATCATTCGCATTTTTCAACCAATTTCCGAAACGACCTTCTCCTGTAGCTTTTGGTTTCCAGTTAATGGTTTCGTTTAAATCGAACATTCTATCTTTGATTTCGGTTACTTTGATGAACCAAGAATCTAATGGATAGTATAAAATTGGTTTGTCGGTTCTCCAACAATGTGGGTAACTGTGTACGTATTTTTCAACCTTAAAGGCTTTGTTTTCTTCTTTTAATTGGATAGCGATTTCCACGTCAGCTGAGCGTTCTGGCGCTTCTCCGTCGTTGTAATATTCGTTTTTAACATATTTCCCAGAGTAATCACCTAAACCTTGGATGAATCTTCCTTGTAAATCTACCAATGGTACCGGATTTCCGTTTTCGTCTAAAACTAACATTGGTGGCACTTCTGGAGTTGCTTCTTTAGCTACTTTAGCATCATCTGCTCCGAAAGTTGGAGCCGTGTGTACAATTCCAGTTCCGTCTTCCGTAGTTACGAAATCACCCGAAATTACTCTAAACGCATTTTCAGGATTTTGATATGGTAACGCTAATGGTAATAATTGTTCGTAACGAATTCCAACTAAATCAGCACCTTTTGCTTCGGCTAAAATTTGGTACGGAATCTTTTTATCGTCCGATTTATAATTTGCAAAATCAGCTTCTGATTCCGCTACAAAATATTTTCCACCGAATTGTTTCCCAACTAAATTCTTAGCTAAAACCACATTTACCGCTTCAAAAGTATATTGATTGAACGTTTTAACTAAAACATAATCGATTTTTGGTCCAACGGTTAACGCTGTATTTGATGGCAACGTCCAAGGAGTTGTCGTCCAAGCTAAGAAATGAACTGTTCCAAAACCTTGTAAAAAGCTTGGTAAGGTTTCGTCTTTTGCTTTAAACTGCGCTACAATCGTAGTATCTGTAACATCACGATATGAACCTGGTTGGTTAACTTCGTGCGAAGATAAACCTGTTCCCGCTTTTGGTGAATAGGGTTGGATTGTGTAGCCTTTATATAGTAAATCTTTATTATAGATTTGTTTTAGCAACCACCAAACAGTTTCCATGTATTTGGATTTGTAAGTCACATACGGATCTTCCATATCTACCCAATACCCCATTTTTTCGGTCAAGTCATTCCATACGTCTGTATAACGCATCACAGTTTTTTTACACGCTTCGTTGTATTCGGTAACTGAAATGGTTTTTCCGATGTCTTCTTTGGTGATGCCTAATTCTTTTTCGGTACCCAATTCTACAGGTAAACCGTGAGTATCCCAGCCCGCTTTACGCTTAACTTGGTAGCCTTTTTGAGTTTTATAACGACAAAAAATATCTTTAATCGCACGCGCCATTACGTGGTGAATTCCAGGCAAACCATTTGCTGATGGTGGTCCTTCAAAAAACACGTAAGGAGTAGCTCCTTCACGAGAAGTTACCGATTGTTCAAAGACGTTATTTTTCTTCCAAAAATCAAGAACTTCTGATGCTACTGTTGGCAAGTCAAGTCCTTTGTATTCAGTAAATTTTGTGCTCATTTTGTCGCTTTCTTAAATCAATCTGCGAAAGTAATGATTTAAAGGTAAAAGGCAAAAAGTAAAAGGTAAAAGTTAAGACTTAGGAAAAAACTTCTTTTAAAACTTCTAACGATTTTGGTTTTTTGAAGCCATCTAAATGTAACGTGTAGAAATCTAAGAGGATTTTCAGCAAAATTTGACGTTCTATTCCAGCAAATACTTTTTGGTCTGCATCAAATTTTAAGTCTAATAATTTTTTGAACAAATGCGTTTCGTGTTCAGTTAACGAATTTACACTTTGAAAAGGCGTAAAATAACCTTCTTTAGTATCAAAAAAAGGAAAATCTATTTCGGTTACATCGGGATAAAAACCTAAGTACTTTGTTACTTCCATCATTAAAATGAGATGAAAATTCGCCATTTCGTCGTGTGTATCTAACCAAAGTAGCGCCGTTTCTAAAAACGAGAATAAATTTTGATTTTTTTCTTCTTCTTTGATGGCGTGATGTAAAATTTCGGAGAGAAAAATCACAATCGTACTTTTAACAATGTCTGTGTTTATAGTGTAATAGCTGTGCGCTAATCGAATTTCTTTAAAATGTTCGAGCGTGCCTTTATTTTTGTGATTGGCTTCGATTTCAATAATGGTTAACGGCTGAAAATAGGCAATTTTTTGATTGGCTTTTTTGTTAGAATAGGCACTTTGCACAAAATAACTTTTTAAACCATTGGATTGCGTAAAACACTTTACAATCAAGCTTTTTTCTTGAAACTTTAAGGAAGAAAGAACGATGGCTTTAGTTTTGACTAGCATTGATATCCTTGTTTTTATAATATGAATTTATCCCAATGACACAAAAAACAAAAATGATTCCTTGTAACGGCATCATAAATCTTGAGCAATTAATTGGACCCGTAATTAAAACGCAATAAAAAAACAGTATTATTATGTAATTTAGGTAAAAACTATATTTATTAAAAATCAAAGCATAAGAAACCCAAAAAACCTTTAACATTGCAAACAAAAAAACTGGAATCAAAAGTAAATAAATAACAAAAAAACTATTTTCAAATAAACTTGAAAACGGCTTCTTACCATTTAAGATTTCCAAAAAACCTTCACTACCATCCTCCTTCTTAAAAAATGTCATCAAATCAAAACGACCAGGATCTAAAACCCCTCTAAAAGCATTTACAACATGATAAAAAGTATATCTAAAAAAATCATCTTTAATTGTTGAAATTCCTATTTGCTTTAAGTATTCATTTTGTTTTTGAAAATTCATTTTCTCATACTCTACATCATAAATTGAATCTAACCATATTTGAGCTTCTTTTGGAGAGTTTGTAAATGATTTGAAATAAAACAAATTATAATTAATTAGGCTTTTATTTTCTATTGAAGAAAAATGCTTGTAACCTGTTCGTGTTTCGTTGTGATGCAGATATAATTGCAAGAGTAGGATAGGCAGAAATATGGAAAAACTAAAAACTTTTTTCTTAAAAAAGAAAATAAAAAAATAAACAAGATTCAAATATATAAATGGATAGAATACAGGTTTAGTAAACGCCAACAGTATGGTTAAAATTTGTATGAAGAAAAAATTTCGACTGGACCATTTTTGAGTAAAAAACCAAAACTTTAAATTAATTAACAACATCAACAACCATTCAGACATAATTAATTGAGAATATATAAAAATTGATGGAGTTAAAAGAAAAAAAAGAACATGATATGGTTTTATTTGGATGTTAAATTTTTTCAAAATTTGAACCAAAATAAAACTGTTTAAAAAAGCAAAAAATGTCTGAATAAGAACTATAATTTCAATTTTGAACTTTAAAAGAAAAGATAGAAATAAAGGATAAAAAAATGGTCTTTTGGTTAATAATGAGGGGTTAATACTTGAATCAAAAAACGTTTGATTAGAAATGATCTTTGCTATTTCGATGTATTCATAAGAATCCACTAAAAAATAATTTTTAGACAATACTCTAAAAAAATAGAAAAAAAGGAAAAGAATAGCTAGAGATGAATAAAATCGTTTTTCGTTTGAATCTAATTGAATACTCATAACTATCTAATAATCATCACTTTTTTCACAGTAGAATCGGTTCCGTCTTGACTTGCTACAAAAATCATATAAACTCCGGATGCTACTTTGTGTTTTCCGAAAGCCTTAGTGTCCCATTCGATAGTTCCTCCTGATGAAGTAGTTTCATAAACTAAATTTCCTTCGATATCTGTGATTTTGATATTAGCTTTGTCTGTTAAACCACTAATCTTTACCGTTCCTAAAAACTCTGGTCGCACTGGATTTGGATACACGTAAACATCTCCTAAACTATCACTTGGTTTAGTTGAAGTTCCTAAAAACGAAACAATTCCTTTATCGGTAGCAAAAAACACTTCCCCAGAAACGCCATCAATTTCAATATCTAGCACGTTATTACTTGGCAATGGTGAATTGCTTTTGTCAAAGCGGTAAATGGTTTGCTGACCGTTTGAAGAAACTAAGAAAACACCTCCATCGGCAATAGAAACCCATTTTCTATTAGCACCATCAACCGCAATATCTAAAATAGGTTGTTGGTAAAAAAGTTCTTGCGCTAAATCGCCTTCTTGAATAATAATTGGAAAAACATCTAGTTCTGTTTCAGATATAAATCGGTCAACACTTGACAAAACACGTAAACCAGCCATTGTTCCTATCCATAATTGGTTTCTATTATCTATAGCCACACAATTTACAACAGTAGTAGGAAGATCCGCATTTTCTTGGTTAATTACAATAAACTTGTTGTTATAATTTTCATTAAAAGCTACAACACCATCGTTATAAGCAGGAATCCATTTAGTGCTGTTTTTATCAATAGCCATTGCATTGTATCTTCCGGTGGCTAAATTTGCTGTTATTCCAGATAAATTATAGGATTGCCATTGCCCATTAGCTCTTAAAACTTTGATTCCTCTATTTACATACGCATTGGTTACCCAAAGATTCCCTTCTCTATCAAAAGCTGGACTATTGATTCTAATATCAACATAAGAAGGGTTTCCTGGCAACACTAAAGACTCTAGACCATTTGCGCCTGTATTTGTATTATTGAGTAATTCGATTGTGTTTCCAAACATTTTTAAGAGTCCAGAAAAATAAGACGTTACATATACTTGATTTTGGTTGGATGGATTAATTGCAATATCCGACAAAGATTTTGCACCACTTAAATCGCTATATGGAATAACACTCCAACCTTGATCTGCTGTAAATGTACTGATACCTAATTCGTCAAGTGGATAAGGATTAAATGATTGACTATAATCGCCATGTACCACCCAAATTTTGTTAGGTGCCTTTTTTAATCTAAAAGTACTGTTTTGAAGTGGTCCGTTTGGAGACATTGCTGTAAATACCGTCGGGTTTGTTAAGGCTGTAGAAAACAACCCATCTTTTTCAGTCCCTAAATATACAAATCCTCCCACGACTGAAGCGGCTGTAAAACGCACAGTAAAATCGGGTATTTGAGTTATATGAGCTAAAATTGAAAATGATTGATTTAAAACATACACATTGTTTTGAGTAGTTACTATAAGCTCCGTTCCGTTTGTCTTTAATTTTAATCCTGCTTGATTATGATTTAGAATTTCAAATGATGAAGCACCATTAAATCGATATGTTCTAGCATTTGTGTTTGTAGCAATCAATTGATTATTAAAAGTTACGATTCCAACCCAAAATCCAGCATCAAAAGTTTGCCATTGACTAAAATCAAACAAATTAGGATTATTTAAATTCGCTTTTCTAATACCAAAACTTCTTGTAACGGCATAAATTTCATTATTAAAAACGGTAGTTTGTAGCACTTCTGTTTCTTCTCCAGATGCACCAATAAAATAAGTTGAAATAAATTCAGATGTGGCTAAATCGATTACAGAAATTCCATAATCTGTAGCAATATACAAGCGACCATTGAATTCATAAAAATCATTAATTTTCTTTTTGTTTGGTGGTACCGGTACTTCTTCAATTACATCTACTTTAGTAGTAACAGAACCATCCCCATTTTGTATTAAAATTAAACCATTATTATTTCCAACGAATGTTTTATTAAAAGCATCTGAATGGTGAATTGTAGTTATAACATCTGGTTTTAGCCCTGTAATTGAATTATAAACATTCAAATTAGAAGATGCGACTGCTTGTGAAAAAAGAGCATTTTGAGTCGAGGCAAACACGGCATTAGTCGACGATTCAACATCTACAATTTCATTGTAAGAAAAATAACCTTTCCACAATTGATTGCTTTGTTGCCCAAAAAAGAATTGGGAAATAAAAAATATAAAAATATAAATCGCTTTTTTCATCGCAAGTATTTAATACAAATATACTACAAACGTATTAATTTTAATTTTGATATATTTTATAAAAGAAAAAAGCTCTTTCAGTTTCCTGAAAGAGCTTTTTATATAATTCAAAGTTTGTTGTTATACTACACCTTGAGCTAACATAGCGTCAGCCACTTTAACGAAACCAGCAATGTTGGCTCCTTTAACATAGTTTACATAACCATCTTCTTCTGTTCCGTATTTTTTACACTGACTGTGAATACCTGTCATGATGTCTTTTAAACGAGCATCTACTTCTTCACTTGTCCAGTTTAAACGAATAGAGTTTTGTGTCATCTCTAAACCAGATGCTGCTACACCACCTGCATTAGCTGCTTTTCCTGGAGCAAATAAAACTTTTGCATCTAAGAATTGTTTGATAGCATCTAAAGTACATGGCATGTTTGCTGCTTCAGTTACACACATAACACCATTTGCAATTAATTTTTTAGCATCTTCTTCGTGTAATTCATTTTGAGTTGCACAAGGAATAGCGATATCTACTTTTGCTTCCCACGGACTTTTTCCTTTGTGGAAAACCGCACTTGGGAATTTTTCAGCAAAACTTTCAGCTCTGTTGTTTCCGCTAGCTCTCATTTCTAGCATGAATTCGATTTTCTCTCCAGAAATTCCGTCAGCATCATAAATATATCCATCAGGACCTGAAATGGTAACTAATTTACCTCCCAATTCATTTACTTTTAAAGCTACTCCCCAAGCTACGTTTCCGAAACCTGAAATAGCAACTGTTTTTCCTTCAATAGTTTCTCCGATAGTTCTTAACATTTGTTGTGTAAAATAAACTACACCATAACCTGTTGCCTCTGGACGAATTAAAGAACCTCCATAAGCTAAACCTTTTCCAGTTAAAACTCCTGTAAATTCATTTCTAATTCTTTTATATTGACCAAACATATAACCGATTTCTCTTGCTCCAACACCAATATCTCCGGCAGGAACATCTAAATCTGGACCAATATGACGGCATAATTCTGTCATAAACGATTGGCAAAAACGCATAACTTCAGCGTCTGATTTTCCTTGTGGGTCAAAATCAGAACCTCCTTTACCTCCACCCATTGGAAGAGTTGTCAAACTGTTTTTGAAAACTTGTTCAAAAGCTAAAAACTTAAGTACCGATAAATTTACTGTTTGATGAAAACGAATACCTCCTTTGTAAGGTCCGATTGCAGAATTCATCTGAATACGAAAACCTCTGTTTACTTGGATTTCTCCTTTATCATCAACCCATGGCACTCTGAAGATTACTGAACGCTCTGGCTCAGCCATTCTTAGAAGTACATTTTTTCCATCATACTTTTTTTCATTGGCAATAAAAGGCATTACTGTTTCAGCAAATTCTTTTACTGCTTGTAAAAACTCAGGCTCGTTTGGATTTTTGGCCTCAACAAGCGCCATAAAATCATTAATTTTTTGTTCCATTATACTATTAAACTTGTAGCTAAACTAATTCGTTAAATATGTTTCTTTACTTAAATTATCAAATTCGCAAAATTTAAGTCGACAAATATACATTTTAAAAATTACTTGGTATATTTTTAAGAAAAATTTATACCACATGTTATCTAATATTTAACTTATAGTATTAAGTTGTGTTTTTTACATAAGAAAAACATTCTTTTTTTTTTGAAGTGCAGTTTGTTTTTATATATTTGTCCGATAATGGAAAAATTTTAGCGATGACTAAAAAAATTAAATACCTATTAATGTTGCTTTTAGGAGCAAATTTATCAATGACTGCACAATTTGGCTTCTCACATGAAGTTGGAGCTTTTGTTGGGGGAGTTGCTTTTCAATCTGATTTTGGAGTAAGACACGATTTTGAAACTAATGCTGGAAACACTGGTTTCGGTATTGGTTTGGTTCACTATATGAATTTTGCTTACCGTGCAGAATGTAACTGTTACATGCCTGAAACTTATTTTAACGACCACTTTAAAGTGCGTTCTGAGTTATCTTACAACAGTACTCAATTACAGCACTTTGGTAAATGGGTCGACAGAAGTTCATTTACAGCAGCTCAATTAAGAGCTATGAAAGGTGAAGCTAAAGTTACTGATATTGGTATGCAATTAGAATATTTTCCATTAAGTATTCGTGAATTTACAGCTACTGATGGTGCTTGGGCTCCATTTATTGGTTTAGGTGCTCATTATACTTTTTTCCAAAACGGAACTTATTCTGAATTAGGCCCAATGGATACTCCAATTTCTACTCCAATTAAATATTATGGTGCTTGGTCAAAAGAAGGAGGAAGCACATGGTCTGTAGTTTCAAGTGTTGGAACACGTTATAAATTAACTGAATTATCTGATTTATTTGCTGAAGTAAGATGGCAATATTATTTTTCTGACTGGGTTGACGGTTTAAATCCTGATCCTGAAGTTTATACAGAAAACAAAGCAAACGATTGGAACTTATGGTTTCACGTTGGATACATTTATTATTTAGATTAATATATTTTACAACATAAAAAAATCCCGATTCGTTTGAATCGGGATTTTTTGTTTTTAGTTATTTCTACTATTTAAAAGCTTGTTCTAAATCTGCTAATAAATCTTCGATATCTTCAATTCCTACGCTCAAACGAACTAAATCATCAGAAATACCTACTTCTTTTCTTTTGTCTTCTGGAATAGAAGCGTGTGTCATTAAAGCTGGGTGGTTAGCTAATGATTCAACTCCTCCTAATGATTCTGCTAAAGTGAATACTTTTAAATTTTCTAAGAATTTAATCGCATCTTCTTTTTTACCTGATTTAAAAGTAAACGTTACCATTCCACCAAAACCACTCATCTGCTTTTTAGCAATTTCATGAAAAGGATGTGAAGCCAAACCCGGATAATATACTCTTTCCACTAATGGATGATTATCTAAATATGCCGCTACTTTTTCACCGTTTTCGCAGTGACGTTGTACACGTAAGTGCAATGTTTTGATTCCTCTTAAAACCAAGAAAGAATCCATTGGTCCTAAAGTTGCTCCTGTTGCAAATTGTTTGAAATGTAATTCTTCACCTAATGCTTTGTCTTTGATAATTAAAGCACCTGCAATAACATCAGAATGTCCGCCTAAATATTTCGTAGCCGAATGCATTACAATATCAGCACCTAAATCTAATGGTTTTTGCAAATAAGGAGTTGCGAAAGTATTATCAACAGCAAATAAAATACTGTGCTTTTTTGTGATTTGAGCAATCGCTGCAATATCTGCCAATTTCATTAAAGGATTTGTTGGTGTTTCAACCCAAACCAATTTCGTATTTTCATTAATTAACGATTGGAATTTTTCCAAATCATTCATATCTACAAAATGAAATTTGATACCACTATCTTTATATAATCTTGTAAACAATCTATAAGTTCCGCCGTATAAATCGTCCATAGCGATGATTTCGTCACCTGCTTTGAACATGCGTAACAAACAATCGGTTGCTGCTAATCCAGAAGAAAAAGCTAGACCTCTTGCCCCGTTTTCGATACTTGCTAAAGCATCTTCTAAAGCTGTTCTTGTTGGGTTAGCCGCTCTACTGTACTCGTAATCACCAACTGGTTTCCCAGGACTTGATTGTACATAAGTCGAAGTTTGAAATACTGGAGGCATTACGGCTCCCGTTACTTTTTCATGATGTTGCCCACCATGTATCGTTTTTGTATTGAATTTCATCTTTTAAAAAAATTTTTACAAAGGTAAATAAAAGTTGTTTGATGCTGCTTTTTGAATCGTTAACAATTCGCTAAATATATTTTTTAATCGACATCATAATTCCCAAATGAATGCCTTCATGACAATTGTTAAATTCTACAGCTTCTTTCAAATTTCCCAAATGAAATCCAGTTTTAGTTTGATACGGATGAAATTCTTTGAAAATTCCAGCTTCAAAATCAGCTTTTGTTTTTTCAACCATTTCGGATAGTAATTTCTTGATTTCATCTACTTCGGCTTGCGTAGTTTTTCCATCTGGACGCGAACCATTTTGATATTTTTCAAAAAGAGAATCTGGAATATGCATTGGTAAACCTGATAAAGCGTAAACCAATTTCTGTTGGGAAACAATAACGTGACCAATGTTCCAAATCAAATTATTGCTCATTCCTGCTGGAATTGTATTTAATTGTTCCAACGAATAACTATCTAAGAAATTCTTGTATAATCCGCGGCTGGTTTGCCAAATTCTAAAAGTTGCTTCCATTACTTAATTTTTTATAAAATTACTGATTTTTAGAATTCAAAAGGCTGTATTTTTGTACCAGAAAATGAAAAACCAATAAAATGAACAAAATATACTATTTGGCTTCGTGTGATACGTGTCGAAAAATCATCAAATCATTACCTAATTCAAACCAATTAACGTTTATTGATATTCGTCAAAATCCAATTTCGGAAAGTGATTTGGAAGAAATGTACCAACTTTCAGGAAGTTACGAAGCACTTTTTAGTAAAAAAGCACAGTTGTATAAATCATTAGGTTTAAAAGATAAAAATCTAACTGAAGCCGATTTCAAAAAATACCTTTTAGAACATTATACGTTTTTGAGTCGTCCTGTTGTTATTTTTAATAATGAAATTTTTATCGGGAACACACAACCCAATGTCCTTAAATTAACGAAAGTCCTTCAAAGTGTCTAAAAGAAGTTGGGCGTTATTTGCCGCCACCTTAGTTTCCATCATTTATGGCGTAACCTTTACGATTGCCAAAGACGTAATGCCAAAATATGTTGACGCTTTCGGATTTATCGTGATGCGTGTTGGTGGTTCGGTGGTATTATTTTGGTTGATTTCATTTTTTGGTCCGAAGGAAAAAATCGCCAAAGAAGATTTTCCTCGAATTGTTGCCGCTGCATTCTTCGGAGTCGCTTTCAATATGCTAACTTTTTTCAAAGGATTGAGTTACACTTCACCCATTATGGGAGCCGTTTTAATGGTAACCACACCGATGATTGTCCTAGTTTTATCCGCATTCATCATGAAAGAACGGATGGAAAATCGAAAAGTTTTAGGAATCATTTTAGGCTTAGCAGGAACGATAACTTTAATTCTCTACGGAAAATCATTGGTAAACGCAACAAATGCAAGTTTAGGAAATTTATTGGTTTTCGTAAATGCGGTTTCCTACGGATTTTACCTCATCATCGTAAAGAAATTAATGGATAAATACAACGCCTTCACCTTCGTAAAATGGATATATACTTTTGGTTTCTTGATGGTATTACCTTTCGGTTGGGGCGAATTTCATGCGATAGATTTTGCTAATTTACCAACCGATACTATCTGGAAAATTGGTTTTGTAGTCGTGTTTTCAACTTTCTTAACCTATTTGCTAAATTTAGTTTCCATGCGCGAACTAAAACCCACAACTGTAGCGGTTTTCATCTATTTACAACCACTTTTTGCTACTATTTTTGCGGTAAGTTTAGGAAAAGACGATTTGAGTTTGGTGAAATTAATTTCGGCAGTCTTGATATTTGTCGGAGTTTATTTAGTTACTCAAAAGAAATCTGCTTCCTAATCAGAATTCCATTACTGAACACTAAAAACTGAACACTGAACACTTTTTCTTATCTTTGAAGACATTTTTATAACAATATGATACAATCCATGACGGGTTTTGGGAAAGCTTCTTTGCAATTACCAACCAAAAAAATTACCGTAGAAATCAAATCGCTAAACAGTAAAGGTTTAGACTTAAATACACGTATGCCATCTGTTTTTCGTGAAATGGAACTGGGTTTACGCAATCAAATTTCGCAACGTTTAGAGCGTGGAAAAGTAGATTTTTCACTTTATGTGGAAGTTACTGGCGAAGAAACGACTTCAAAAATCAATGTGCCAATTATAAAAGGGTATATCAACCAAATGAAAGCCGTTATTCCAACAGCAGATGAAACGGAATTGATGAAAATGGCTGTTCGTATGCCCGATGCTTTAAAAACCGAGCGCGATGAAATCGATGAAAACGAATGGAAACAAATCCAAACCGTGATTGATGAAGCCTTGGAAAACATCGCTAATTTTAGAAAAGATGAAGGTGCTTCTTTAGAAAAAGAATTCCAATTGCGTATCGGAAATATCAATAATTTAATGAACGAAGCGGTTTCTTACGATGCTGAACGAGTTGAAACCGTAAAAACTCGTTTAAGAACTGCTTTAGATGAATTAAAAGTAAATGTTGATGAAAATCGTTTCGAACAAGAATTGATTTTTTATCTAGAAAAATACGATATTACCGAAGAAAAAGTCCGTTTGGGCAACCATTTGAACTATTTCTTAGAAACTTTAAATGGAACGGAAGCTAACGGAAGAAAATTAGGTTTCATCACACAAGAAATGGGAAGAGAAATCAACACCATGGGTTCGAAATCCAACCATACCGAAATGCAAAAATTGGTGGTAATGATGAAAGATGAATTGGAAAAAATCAAAGAACAGGTATTAAACGTTCTGTAATCGGATTAAAATGGGAATTCTTTTATTGTTTTATTATATTGTACTTTTTGTAATTATAGGATTATCTATTTTGCAAGTTTTCAAATTGAGAAAAGAAATCAATTTTAATAATACAATATTTTACAGCATTTTAGTATCAATACTTTTTTTATTCATTACTAATTTAAAATATGCAAATTCAAAGGAAGTTTATGCTTTCGAACCTTTTTTTCTGATTCCATTTATCACAATAGTTATTCCTTTTTGTTTGGGAGCTATTCTAAATGTTTTTAAAAAAGAAAAATTAAAAATCATTTCTAATTCATTAATATTTAGTGTTTTAATTTCAATTATAATAATGATAATTTTTAATGAATATTTAGATGTAATTGAAAGGTTTAACTTGAAAATTTATTATTAAACAACAACACAATGACCAAAGGAAAATTATTAGTATTCTCTGCGCCATCAGGTTCAGGAAAAACCACTATAGTAAGACATTTATTAGCCCAACCCGATTTGAATTTAGAATTTTCGATTTCGTGTACTACTCGCGAACCTCGTGGCGAAGAAGTTCATGGGAAGGATTATTATTTCATTTCTTGGGACGAATTCAAAAAGCATATTAAAGCGGAAGATTTTGTAGAATGGGAAGAAGTGTACACAGATAATTTCTACGGCACTTTAAAAGCCGAAGTAGAACGAATATGGGCTTTAGGAAAACACGTGATTTTTGATATTGACGTTGCGGGCGGATTACGTATTAAAAGCAAATTTCCGAACGAAACCTTAGCTGTTTTTGTAAAACCTCCAAGTGTCGACGAATTAAAACGTCGCCTAAAACAACGTTCTACAGAAAGTGAAGACAAAATCAACATGCGTATTGCAAAAGCATCCGTAGAATTAGCAACCGCGCCACAATTTGACACCATCATCAAAAATTATGATTTAGATGTAGCCAAAGAAGATGCATATAAACTTGTGAAAGATTTTATTAGTAAATAGTAAAAAATGAAAATCGGATTGTATTTCGGAACGTTTAATCCCATTCATATTGGACATTTAATTATTGCCAATCACATGGCGGAGCATTCTGATTTGGATCAAATTTGGATGGTGGTTACGCCACACAATCCGCACAAGCAGAAAAGTTCGTTGTTAGATGATTACCATCGCTTGCACATGGTACATTTGGCAACCGAAGATTTTCCGAAAATCCAACCTTCGGATATCGAATTCAAATTACCACAACCGAATTACACGGTAAATACCTTAGCGCATTTACAAGAAAAATTTCCAAAACATGAGTTTTCCTTAATCATGGGAGAAGACAATTTGAACTCACTTCACAAATGGAAAAACTACGAAATCATTTTGCAAAACCACGATATTTATGTCTATCCGCGATTAAATTCAGGTGAGATTGATGAGCAATTTGTCAATCATTGTAAAATTCATAGAATTGGCGCGCCTGTAATTGAATTGTCTTCAACTTTCATTCGTGAAAGCATTAAAAAAGGTAAAAATGTAGTTCCGATGTTACCGAATAAAGTTTGGGAATATGTGGAGCATAATATGTTTTATAAGAAATAGATTAACATTCCTTTACCATTCGTTCCCAATACCATTGCGTAACTTTGTATTTTAAAAAAATAAAATGTTATGCTAAACTTCGAATTATACAATCCTGTAAATTATGTCTTTGGAAAAGGACAAATTGAAAAATTAACTGATTTAGTACCTTCAAATACCAAAATTCTGCTGGCTTATGGTGGCGGAAGTATCTTTAAAAATGGTGTTTATGACCAAGTGAAAGCCGCTTTACCTAATCACGATATAGTGGAATTTGGTGGCATCGAACCGAATCCTCGTTTTGAAACCTTGATGAAAGCGGTTGAGGTTATTTGTGCTGAAAAAATTGGTTTCATCTTAGCTGTTGGTGGTGGAAGTGTGATTGATGGTGTGAAATTTATTTCGGCAGCCGTTAATTTTGAAGGTGATGAAGCGGATATTTTGAAAAAACGTATTTTATTCAAAGATGTTGCTAAAGTTATTCCTTTTGGAACGGTTTTAACTTTACCCGCAACAGGTTCGGAAATGAATTCAGGCGCTGTGGTTACAATTGAAGCTACGCAAGAGAAATTAACCTTAGGCGGAAGCGCTTTGTTTCCAGTATTCTCCATTGTAGATCCAACAGTCATTACTTCGTTACCAAAAAGACAATTGCAAAACGGTGTTGTGGATGCTTTCACTCACGTTATGGAGCAATATTTAACTTATACACACGATGCTTTATTACAAGACCGAATTTCAGAAAGTATTTTACAAACGCTTATCGAAATTGGTCCAGATGTAGTGGAAAATCCGAGTGATTATAAATTGGCTTCTAACTTTGTTTGGAGTGCCACCATGGCGTTGAATGGATTAATTCAAAAAGGTGTTCCTTCGGATTGGGCAACGCACATGATTGGTCACGAATTAACCGCTTTATACGAAATTGATCATGCGAGAACGTTGGCAATCATTGGCCCAAACTTATACCGCGTCATGTTCGATACAAAAAAAGACAAATTAGCACAATACGGCCAACGCGTTTGGAATATTCAAGGTAATTCAACTGAAGAAATTGCTGAAAAAGCCATAGAAAAAACGGTTGAGTTCTTCCACAAAATGGGCATGAAAACCAAATTATCCGAAAACACAGAAAATTACGAAAAAACTGCTGATTTCATTGCTAATCGATTTGAAGAAAGAGGTTGGAAAGTGTTAGGCGAAAAACAAAATATAACCATCGAAAAGGTGAAAGCAATCGTAGAAATGAGTTATTAAAATCGCTTCACGCAAACGTTTTTTGTAAATCCTTTTAAAATGATTATTTTTGATTTTCTAAATCGAAACACATAATGGAAAAAAAGCCAAAATTTGCAGTCATTGGAGGAGGAAGTTGGGCTACTGCAATTGCGAAAATGCTTTGTGAAAATCAAGACGAAATTGCTTGGTACATGCGAAGTACTTATGCTATTGAGCATTTAAAACATCAAAAACACAACCCGAATTATTTGAGTTCAGTTGCGTTTGATACTAATAAATTAAAACTTACAAACGACATCAACGAAGCGGTTGCTTATGCTGATTATGTGATTTTTGTAGTTCCTTCTGCTTTTTTAAGCAAAGAATTAGAAAGTTTAACCGAGAGTTTGGAAGGAAAAATCATTTTCTCAGCCATCAAAGGAATTGTTCCAGAATCGAGTTTGATTGTGGGTGAACATTTTCATACCAAATACGATATTCCTTTTGATAACATTGGAGTTATTACGGGTCCATGTCATGCGGAAGAAGTGGCTATGGAACGTTTATCATACTTAACCATTGCTTGTAGTGACAGGAAAAAAGCCAAATATGTGGCTAAAAATCTGAGTTCACATTACATCAAAGCAAAAACTACGGATGATATCATTGGAACAGAATATGCGGCCGTTTTGAAAAATATTTATGCTATTGCGGCCGGAATTGCTCATGGTTTAGGCTATGGCGATAACTTCCAAGCGGTATTAATGAGTAACGGAATTCGCGAAATGAAGAAATTCATTCGTAAAGTGCATAAAATGAAACGAAATATCAATAATTCGGCTTATTTAGGTGATTTATTGGTAACCGGATATTCGGTATTTTCTCGAAATAGAATGTTTGGAAACATGATTGGAAAAGGCTACACCGTAAAATCAGCACAAATGGAAATGAGTATGGTTGCCGAAGGATATTACGCTGTAAAAAGTGCCTACAAATTAAACAAAGAATACGGAGCTGATACTCCAATTATCGATGCCGTTTACGAAATTTTATACGAAAACAAGGATGCAAAAACTGTTTTTAAAGAACTAACAGATAAATTAAATTAATACATGCTATCATTAAAAACAGGTTCAATCGATCATTTAATTGATCATCCTGGTATTATTACAGCTTTTACAATTACCATCATTGCGATGTTGGTTTTAGATTTAGGAGTTTTAAACAAAAAAGGTCACGTAGTTTCGAATAGAGAAGCGGCTATTTGGTCGGTGATTTGGATTTCTTTAGCCATGGGATTCAGTGGTATTATTTATCACTACATGGGAGCCGAAAAATTCATGCAATTTCAAGGAGCGTATTGGATAGAAAAAGCACTTTCTGTAGATAATTTATTTGTATTTATCTTGGTTTTTGGCTATTTCAATGTAGCAAAAGAAGCCCAACATAAAGTCTTATTTTGGGGTGTAATTGGAGCTTTGGTATTTAGAGCTATCTTTATTTTTACTGGAGTTTGGTTATTGAACTACACGTATTTACCTGAAATGGAGCTTTTTGGTCAAGTGGTAAAAATCAATTATTTGCTAACTATTTTCGGAATTATTCTAATTGTTGCGGGAATCAAATCAGGTTTTAGTAATGAAGAAGATGAAGGAAGTAAAGATTTTAGCAAAAGTGCCGGATCTAAATTTGTACACAAGTTTTTTAAAGTAAGTCCAAATTTTGATGGCGATAAATTCTTCACCATTCAAAACGGAATCAAAATGGCAACGCCTTTGTTTGTGGTGGTTGCAATTGTTGAATTTACCGATTTATTGTTTGCTGTGGATAGTATTCCAGCAATTTTCGCTATCGCACCAGACGATCCATTTATTTTATACACGTCTAATATTTTTGCGATTTTAGGATTACGTTCGTTGTATTTCTTGTTGGCAAACTTCATGTACATGTTCAGTAAATTGAAATACGGATTAGCGTTTATCTTAGCCTTTATTGGTGTGAAAATGATTGTAGCGCCGTTTTATCACATCGAAACTTCTTATTCTTTAATGGTGGTAGGAAGTGTATTAATCTTGTCTGTAATCGCTTCTTTGTTGTTTCCTGATAAGGATTAATTTTAAAACATATATCAAATAAAAAAGGTTGTCTTCACGGACAACCTTTTTTATTAGTAATCGTTACTTTATCGTAATCTCATCTACAAAAATAAACGCATCGCCACCAGCACCTTGATGCCATTCTGGTAATTTACCGAAGTTTTTAGCGACTACTTTTACGTAACGTACTTTTTTGCCTTTGGCTTCGTTTGATGTGAAATTTAGAATCGTATTTTCTTCTAATTTAGGGTCTAACGTATTGTTTACCGAACCGAAAAACGTGAAATTAACATTATCATCAGAAATATAATAATCGACTTTCGTTGGCATTAAAATCCACGAACGTTGGTCTTGTAAAAAACGTGACGAAATTTCATTAATATTTTTCACTTCTTTTAAATCGACCACCGCTTCAAAATCCTGACTTTGGTAGCCTTGCCAATCGCCTTTTCTCCAGTTCTCTGTTCCTAAAACACCATCTAACAAACCTTCTGGACCACCAGCATGATACTGCGGATTATAAACTGATTTTATATTGATGCTGTAGTTATTTGGTTTTTTGAAGAAGGTTGCTGAAATGGTACTGCTTTGACCTTCATTATTTTGACAACTAAACTCAATAGTTGAAGTTTCTGAAATTTCAAACGGACCTTGATATATAGTAACATCCTTTGCACTTTTTGCATCTATTTTAGTAACATCTAAATAATAAATGATATCCTTTGGATTTTGAGACTTAATTTCGATTTTCAATTTATCTTTAAAGGCTTTGCTTTCTGCTAGAATTACAGGAGCTGGGATTATTTTTTTGTAGTTCATCATAGGCAACACATCAGTTGTTTCTAATCCCAAATATTTTAAATTCGAATCAGATTGTTTAACTATAACTGATTTTCCATTTTCAAAATTCAATTTTATGTTTTCAAAATAAGGTTGAGTAGTGCTCCAAGAAGCCTCAAGTTTTCCTGGAGTCACAGAATAAATCCCCATCGAACTCAACACATACCAAGCACTCATTTGACCGCAATCTTCGTTTCCGATTAAACCATCTGGTGTATTGGTGTAAAAATTATCTAAAATATACTTGACTTTTTCATTTGTTTTTTCTGGTTTTCCCACATAATTGTACAAATACGCCATGTGGTGACTTGGTTCGTTTCCGTGTGCATATTGCCCTATTAATCCCGTAACATCAACTTGTTCTCTTCCCGTCGTTTTGCTTTCGCTGTTGAACATTTCGTCTAATTTGGCTTCAAATTTTTCCTTTCCTCCATAAGCCTGAATCATACCTTCAATATCTTGTGGTACGAAAAACGAGTATTGCCACGAATTGCCTTCGGTGAAATTATTATTGACTTCTCTTGGATCGAAAGGTTTGTCCCAACCACCATTTTTCTTTGGACGCATGAAACCGGTTTCCCAATCGAAAATGTTTTTCCAATTTTGAGAACGTTTCATGAAATATTGGTAATCTTCTTGCTTGTTTAAAATTTGCGCCATTTGGGCAATACACCAATCATCATAAGCATATTCTAAGGTTTTGGAAACACTTTCGTGTTCGTCGTCAATCGAAATAAAACCATTTTTCTTGTAGGCATCTAAACCTAAAACATCGCGCATAGCCGAAGCTTTACTGGCTTCAAAGGCTTTTTGATAATCAAAACCAGTAATTCCTTTTGCCATCGCATCTGCAATTACAGAAACTGAATGATAGCCAATCATACAATCGGTTTCATTGGAAGCTAATTCCCAAACCGGTAATCTGCCGCCTTGCTCGTATTGTTTGATGAAAGTATTGATATAATCGGCAGTTCGTTTTTTATCAATCAAAGTGTACAACGGATGAGCGCCTCTAAACGTGTCCCACAACGAAAAAACCGTATAATAATCAAATCCTTCGGCAACATGAATTTGGTTATCTCTACCGCGGTATTTTCCATCTAAATCTTGTGCAATATTTGGTTGCATCATGGTATGATATAAAGCCGTGTAGAAAATCGCTAATTTGTCTTTATCGTTAGAAGTAACTTCAATTTTTGATAATTCTTTGTTCCAAAGTGCAATAGCATCTTTGTGCGTTTTATCAAAATCCCAATGTTTGATTTCGGAACTGTTTAATTTAGCACCTTCATAACTGGTTGGCGAAAGCGATACTTTTACAAGGATTTTTTCACCTTTTTTGACTTGTTTGGAGAAACTCATAGCTAGTTTTGACCCAGAATATTCTTTTCTATTACTTACTGAATCGGATATAAATTTGTTGAAGTTCATCGGTTTGTTAAACTCAATTCGAGCATAAACATATTGATTTCTAGCCCAAGCTTCGCTTCTTCTTAAAACTTCAATGGTTTTATCATCTATTACTCGAATTCTCCCTTCCAAAAGCTTATCGCGATGGTTTAAATCTAAAATAATATTGGCTTGACCGTCTTTATTAAACGTATATTCATGAAAACCAACACGTGTTGAAGTGGTTAAACGCACATCGATATTGTGTTTGTCTAATTTCACGGAGTAAAATCCAGCGGAAGCTTTTTCATTCGCATGCGAAAAAGTAGAAGAATACACTTTATTATCAAACGAAGGTTCGCCCATAGTTGGCATCAACATGATATCTCCATAATCCGAAACACCGGTTCCATTCAAATGCGTGTGCGAAAATCCGTAAATCAAATTATCGGAATAATGATACCCGCCACAGCCATCCCAACTGCCATCGATTCTGGTATCAGGAGAAAGTTGGACCATTCCATAAGGCACGGTTGCGCCAGGAAATGTATGTCCGTGACCGCCTGTTCCAATAAATGGGTTGACGTGTTTGGCGAAATCTTGTGCTTGGGTAAACGTAGTAGTTAAAAAGGCTAAAGCAATAAGAAATGGTTTCATGTTGTGTTGTTGAAAAAATTTCTTAAAGGTAAAAATATTTTCTTTTTTAACGAATGATAACTCAGATTTACACAACTTTTAAAAATAAATTATTTTTATTGGTTTCCTTTTTCACCAGAATTAATCATTTTTATAGCTGCCTTGGCTATTGAATTATTTGGAAATTCAGTAAGCAATCTTTCGTAATATTCTTTAGCATTTTTCCCATCTCCAATTTGACTATAACCAAAGGCAATATTATTTAAAGCCATTTCTTTATACCCCATTTTTGAAGAACTCAACAATAGTAAATAGCGATATTTATCCAAATACTCATTTTGGTCGAAAAAATTATAGCTTTTTTGAAATGAATCAATTCCTTCTAAAAACCGATTTTCTTTATACAAAGACAATCCTTTTCTATGACTTTTAGGAATAAAACTTCTCAAAATATAACTAATTGACAAATAAGTTATGGCTCCAAATAAAACAGCATTTTTAGGAGAAATTTGATGAAATACAAGCAATAATAATCCCATAAATAAAAATTGTGGGATTACCGATATCCAAGCTGTTTGTCTAATTGTTGGTATTTCAGAAGCCATATTTAAAATCTAATTCGCGAAAACGCCTCTTTTGTTGATGATTGGTAAATCTGCAGTGGCTTTTTCGTTGATGGAATTGGTTCTAAAAACGAAGGTTTTATCGAATAATTGTCCGTTAGAGAAATACGACAACATGAATTCGTTGTTCAATTGTAAGACGTTGTTTTCTAATAATTCAACTTTAACGGCGGTTCTTGGTTCAACTTTTGCAAACGCATGACGGAATGTTCCTGTTTTGCGTTCTTCGCCATTGATTAAACCATAAGCGCGTGAAACTACCATAGCCATTTCCAACAAATTATCGGTGTCGTTTACTAAGTAAGCGTACCAAGAATTTTCCATAAAATCGTCGTTCCATTCTTGAAAAGCTACAATGTGAACGCCTTCTACTTTTGGGATGATAATGTCTTTTTTCATATTTTGAAGAATCCTGACAGGTTTTCGAAACCTGTCAGGATTTTAAATTATATACTCGATTTGAATTGCTCTAAGAAACGAACGTCATTTTCGTAAAACATACGGATATCACCAATTTGGTACAACAACATTGCAATACGCTCAACTCCCATTCCGAAAGCGAAACCTGTGTGTTCGTCTGGATTGATACCGCAGTTTTTCAATACGTTTGGATCAACCATTCCGCAACCACCAATTTCTAACCAACCGGTTCCTTTGGTAATTCTGTAATCGGTTTCGGTTTTTAATCCCCAATAGATATCGATTTCAGCACTTGGTTCTGTAAATGGAAAATACGACGGACGTAAACGGATTTTCGATTTTCCGAACATTTCTTTCGTGAAATACAATAACGTCTGTTTTAAATCGGCAAAGGAAACGTCTTTGTCAATATACAATCCTTCCACTTGATGGAAAATACAGTGTGAACGCGAAGAAACAGCCTCGTTACGGAACACTCTTCCTGGAGAAATCGTACGAATTGGCGGTTTATTGTTTTCCATATAACGCACTTGCACTGATGAAGTGTGCGTACGCAATAAAACATCAGGATTGGTTTGAATAAAAAACGTATCCTGCATATCTCTTGCCGGATGATATTCTGGTAAGTTTAATGCGGTAAAATTGTGCCAATCGTCTTCGATTTCTGGACCTTCGGACACGTTGAAACCAATGGTTGAAAAAATATCAATCATTTGATTTTTTACAATAGAAATTGGATGGCGCGAACCAATGTTCATCGCTTCTCCCGGACGCGTAGTATCGCCATAAATTCCTTTTGCTTCTTCTTTATTTTCTAAAGCATCTTGAATGGATTTTACCTTTTCTTCCGCCGAAGTTTTCAATTCGTTGATTACTTGACCAAATTCTTTCTTTTGTTCGTTTGGAACATTTTTGAATTCGGCAAAAAAGTCTTTCAACAAGCCTTTACTTCCTAAATATTTAATTCGGAAGGCTTCTAATTGTTCTTTATTATCGGTTTGAAAAGATTTTACTTCTTCAATATGGGCTTTAATCGTTTCTGTCATCGCTCGTTTTGTAAAATGCAAATTTATGGATTTTTTTTGAGAGACAAGTCAATGACTTGTCTGTACTATAAATTAATTAGTCAATTAATTCTTTCTCTAAAAAGTAGCTTACAATTGCTTCTTTCATTAGTACAGCTTGCTCGCCTGCTTTTAGTGGTGGCAATTCTTCTTTTACTTTATAATGAGGCCAACCTTCGTTATCAAAATACTCAAATTCGTAGTAGCCATAAGGTTCTAATAAACGACAAATGGCGATATGCATTAGGTTTACTTTTTCGTCTTTTTTGAAAGTAGCATGAATTTTCCCCAATTCTTGTACACCGATTAAGTAGATAATTCCTTCTAAATCAAGGTCTTCTCCGCCTGAAAATTTTTCTGATAATATATTGACAACGCTTTCCCAACGTTGTTTTAATTGTTCGTCTCTTGACATTTTTTATAGATGAAAGAAAAAAGAGAAAAGAAAAAAGACTATTCCCAACTTTCTATATTAGTTTTGCAAAGATAATCGATGGTTTTGTTTTTTACACATTCTATCGTCTTTGTTCTTTATTCTTTCATCTATTTTCTTTTTGCATGAGTTTTATTGATATTGTTTTTGCGGTTTTATTAGGTTTTGCGGTTTATAAAGGATTGAAAAACGGACTTTTTGTGGAAGTCGCTTCTCTATTAGCCTTGGTTGCTGGAATTTATTTAGCGATTAAATTTTCGAGTTTAGTAGGTGCGATTTTTACCGGAGTTGTCCCAAGTTGGAATCCGAAATATATTGAAATAACCGCTTTTATCGTCACGTTTTTGTTAGTGGTGATTGGCATACACTTGAGTGCAAAAATTTTAACCAAGTTAGCTGATTTTGCTTTTTTAGGTTGGATTAACAAAATTGCTGGAGTGATTTTTAGCTTATTGAAAACGATTTTAGCGTTGAGTGTAGTGCTTTTTATTTTTGAGAAAATCAACATCAACAATATGCTACTTTCAAAAGAAACACAAGAGAATTCGATATTTTATAACCCAATTCAGAATATCTCAAAAGCTATTTATCCAACGATTGAAGGGTGGTATGATAGTTTGAAGTCGGAAGTTGGGAGTGAATAAAGCTTCGACAAGCTCAGCCTGACAAATCTTATTTCTGAATACTTTCAACTGAACACTGAACACTATTTTTTCACTTCCTTAATCGCTTCTTTGTCAATCCACGCTTTGGTTTTGTCGGTTAGTTCTACTTGTTTCCAGTTGCCTAATTCTTCTAAAACGAAAACTTTTGTGCCTTCGTGAAGCGTTACTACATCTTCAGAACTGTTTTTAGGTTCGGCTTTCAAAGTTGTTGATTCTTCAAAAACAATGGCTGGATTGTAATTCGCATCAAACTTTTTTTGTAAAAATGCTGAGAATACGGTTACGCTAATTCCGATTAAAAACAACAGAAACAAACTGAAAAAAGTTCGTTTTAGCAACACCGTATTTCCGAAATAATAGCCTAAAAACGAAAGTAAACTTAGGAAAGCGATAAAAACGGCAATCCAAGCCCAAGTATCGTAATGAAGTTTGGACGTAAACTCTTTCACCATTTTCTTAAAACCTACTTCTGGAAGGATTTTAATGTCATCTATTGCCGTTTTTTGTGCAAAAGACAAGTTGGTTTGAATAGCTTCGTCATCTGGATTTAAAAGCAATGCTTTTTCGTAATTGTAAATCGATGGCGCTACTTTTCCTAATTTATAATAGCAATTGGCAATATTAAAATACAAATCGGCCGATTCGTTTCCTTGGTTTGCGATGCTTTCGAAAGATTGAACCGCTTGTTCGTAATCGCCTTTGTTATATAAATCGTTTGCTTTTTTGAAGGCAGCATCGATGGATTCACTTGCATTGGCAAATGAAATTAAAAACAAAAGGAATAGTATAATTTGCTTTTTCATTATTTCAATTGTTTTTCAAGTTCTGAAATTCGTTCCACAGCTCGTTCAAAATCATTTGTCATAGCAATATCAGTTGCTGGTGCATATCTTGCAAATTCGCAATCGTTCATTAATTCCATGAATTGAGAAATACTTTGTTCAGAAGCGTTTCTTTGTTGTAACAATTCGATGATATTGTCTTTACTCATTTCAACCGTTTCGATGTGTAATTTGGCTTTCAAGAAATTGTGTAATGCTTTTTCCATTGCCATATAGAACGGAACTTTATCACCCATTTGTTTTTTGGCTTCCGACAAATATTTCTTCACTAATCGGTTATTATTTCTAACTCGGTTTCCTACAACATCGGCATCTTTTGCTTCTTTTTGTTTTCTGGCAATCATCACAATTGGAATCAATAATAATGGTGCAAACAATAAACTATAAAATAATCCCGAACCTAAGAAATCTTCTCTAGAAGCAGAAACAAATTCCGTTTTCAGCTTATTGAATTGGAATACTTCTTTTTTCTGAATGGCTTGTTTATTTGCACTTGGAGTATTGGCTACAAACGTTGCATCACCTTCCGCTACATCAATAGTGATTTCTTTTGAAGCTATAGTTTTGTATGATTTACTTGCCAAATCGTAGTACGAAAACTCCATTGGTTTAATCGTATATTTTCCTTTAAATTGTGGAATTATCGTGTATTTGTCCGAAATTTTTCCGGTCATACCCGTAACTGGAGTTTGAACATTTTCGGTATGAGCTGGTTCGTACATTTCTAAAGCACTTGGAACCACAGGCTTTGGTAAGGTAAACAATTTTAAATTTCCTTTACCTGAAACACTCACTTCTAAATCTAAAGATTCGCCCGCTTTTAAGGACGTTTTTGATGGTTTTACTACAAAATCAAATTTTCCAACGGCACCTGTAAATCCTTCTGGTTTTCCATTTTCGGGAAGTGGTTTTACGTTTATGGTTTGCGTTCCTGTTGAAAGTGATTTTTGAATTACACGCATTTCGTATTCGCCAAACCAATCGCGACGGCCTGTTGGCACCTCAGCATCTAAATCAATTTTGAATGGTTCTATAGTTTTGGCGCCTGCTTCTAATGGATATAAAATTACTTTGCGAAGCACCACCATACTGTAATCTTTTCCGTTGTACTTTCCACGTTCTGCACGCAGTTGTTTCATGTCGATGTACTGACTCCAGAAATCATTATACTTTGGTGCTTTGAAATTTCTGAAATTCCCAACGGTTGATCTTGGTTCGAAATACAATTTATAAATGACGGTAACAGGTTCGTTTACATACGGATTCTTAGTTGACATTTCGGCTACCAAATGAATTCCTTCTCCATAATTCACATTTGTTGGTTGTTGGCCTGGATAGGTTGGCATTTGGATAGGATCTGTAATCGTAATTTTTATGGGTGCCGATTTATAAATAGTTTCATCAAATTCAATTGAAGCAGCACCAATGGTAAAAGTTCCTTTTTTTGTGGGTGTTAAATAGTAAATGACCTGAGTAGAAATTTCTCTTTTCTGGTTCACCCTACCATTTACAATCGTAATCGAAGTTTGATTTCCTTTGTTAATGAATGGTCCTTCGGCTTTAAATCCAGGAAACTTTGGTGGTACAAAATTATCTCCTTCGTTATTGATAGAAAACACCAATTGAATTCGCTCATTTAAACCATAAGAACTTCGCTCTGTTTGCGCTTCAAATTTTACTTGAGCGGAAACAGAATTATAAAAAAACGATAAGAATAAAACTAAAAGTATCTTTTTCATGAATTACCAATCTTTTTCATTTGAAACCGGACGTGCTTTTACTTTCTTCGCATTCACTTTGTCCTGCACTTTCTTCTCTGCATTATTAACCGCGTCTAAAATATTATCGATGCGTTGTTTATCGGCACCACTTGGTTTTGGATTTTCGTTTTTATCTTCTTTTTTCTCTCCGTCTCCTTTACCTTGTTGGTTATCGCCTTGTTTATCTTTGTTATTCTGATTGTCCTTATCAGAATCTTTTTTGTCGTTTCTTTTGTCGTTTTTACCGTCTTTATCTTTTGGCTTTGGTTTGTTATCTTGACCGCCGCCACCTTTATTATCTTTTTTATTGTCTTTTGGAGGTGGATTGTCTTTATTTTTTCTTTTTGCTAAAGCATAATTGTAACGTGTTTCTTCATCATTTGGATTGTTTCGAAGTGCGTTTTTATAGGCATCTGCCGCTAATTCATATTTCTTTTCTAGCATGAAAGTGTTTCCCAAATTATGATAAATTCGGTGTTTTTCTGTTTTCGTTTTAGCAACTTCTAATGCTTGAATGTATTTGATTTGTGCTTCACCTTGTTGATTTTGTCGGTAAATGCTATTTCCTAAATTATAACCCGCAACGGCTTTTTTTGGCGATTTTTTCGATTCCGTTACCCGATAATCAGCTTCGGCATCCACGTATTTTTTTTCGGTAAACGATTGATTTCCGTTGTATAGATTTTTATCTTTTTCTTGACTGAAAAGCACGAAGCAATTCAATAATGTTACTATGTAAACTATCTTACGCATGTTTCTTTTCATTAAATAAGTTCAACTTTTGCACCCATGCTGTTTTTTTCTCCAAAAGGAAAATATCTACCACTAATAACAAAAACCCTAACGCTAAAAACCACTGATATTGCGATTCAAAATCGGCTATTTGTTGCGATTCAAATTCTGATTTTTCTATTTTATCTAACGATTTCTTTAATTCTTCTACCACTTCTTTTGTTGATGTACCAACAATATATTTCGATTTGGTTTTATCGGCAATATTTTTTAAAACTTCAGGATATAATTTTGTTGTAACCGTTTTTCCTTCTTGGTCTTTTTTATAAGAAGCGATGTTTCCCTTATTATCTCGTAATGGAATTGGACCTCCTTTTTCAGTTCCTACTCCAATAGTCAAAATACGAACGCCTTTCTCTTTTGCCATTTCGATAGCATCTTCTGCGCCTTCTCCATGGTCTTCTCCGTCGGAAATCAAGATAATTAACTTGCTAGTATCTTTCACATCAAAGAAATCAACCGCTAATTGAATGGCATCATTAAAAGCAGTTCCTTGCGAAGAAACCATGTTGGTATTCATGCTTTGCAAATACATTTTAGCAATGCTATAATCGGTCGTCATTGGTAAAACTGGGTAAGCGCTTCCGGCATAACCTACAATTCCCACACGGTCATTTCCTAATTGGTTGATGATTTGCGAAACAATTTGCTTGGTTTTTTCTAATCGGTTTGGTGCTACGTCTTCAGCTAGCATACTTTTTGAAATATCGACCGCAAACACAATATCAATTCCTTGACGTTTTACCGTTTCCATTTTAGTTCCCATTTTTGGGTTTACCAAAGCAATAATAATGCAAGCCAATGCCAACAACAAAACACCTAATTTTAAAGCGGGCTTAAACCTAGATTTCTCAGGTGCTAATTGGTTAAACAATTCCAAATCGGCAAAAACAGCCTGTCTTTTTCTTTTCCAAAACAAATTGAATAGAAAAAGTGCCACTATTATGGGTAATAGCGCTAACAAATAAAAATATATTGGACTTTCTAATTCAAACATTGTTTTTCTTTCTAAACGATTCCTCTAAAAACTGAATTTCTCAACAACACCTCAACACCTAACAACACAAAAGCAATTAAAACGAAAGGTTTGTATTTCTCATCGTAATTGTAGAATTTTTTCTCTTGAATTTCTGTAGTTTCTAACTTATTAATTTCGTTATAAATAGCTTGTAATTTTTTATTTGATGTAGCTCTAAAATATTTTGCATCGGTTGCTTTTGCAATTTCTTTCATCAGTTTTTCATCAATTTCTACTGGCATCATTCTGAAAACTAATTTTCCATTGGCGTCTTTTGCTACAGGAAACATGGCTTGACCGTTTGTTCCAATTCCGATAGTATATACTTTTATACCGTATTCTTTTGCGATTTCAGAAGCGGTTCTTGGGTCGATAGTTCCTGAGTTGTTCACACCATCCGTCAATAAAATGATGATTCTGCTTTTAGCCTTACTGTCTTTAATTCGGTTAATAGCCGTAGCTAAACCAACACCAATTCCGGTTCCATCTGCAATAATGGAATCATCGTATTCGATGGTTTTTAACGATTGCAAAATGATGGTTTTATCTGAAGTTACAGGAGTTCTCGTATAACTTTCACCCGCATAAACGACCAAACCAATTCTATCGTTAATTCTATCTTGCACAAACGTTGAAGCTACTTTTTTCAATGCTTCTAGACGATTTGGTTTTAAATCATTGGCCAACATACTACTCGAAACGTCAATTGCCATTACAATATCAATTCCTTTTGTGGTTTTCGATTTTGAAGTTACGTCAACGCTTCTTGGTCTTGCTAATGCGATAATAATTGAACTTAAGGCTAAAATTCGCAACACATATAAAAACGGTTTTGCTTTAGCCAAGAAAGTTCTGTTCTGCTTGAATGGTTCCAACGAACTCATTTTTACCGTTGCCGAAAGTTGGTTTCTTTTATAAAACAACCAACCTATTGCTAGTGGTAAAACCAAAAACAACCATAAGAATTCCGGATTTAAAAAGGTTACTTTTCCCATTATTTCTTGGCTTTTCTTAGTTCGATTGAATTCTGAATTTTCTCAATAATCTGCTTCGCGTGTTCGTCTTCTTCTTTATAAATTAAGAAAAACTCTTGAGCACCTCCAGGCTGAGATAATACCATGATTTCGTATTCCATTTTCACATCTTCTTCTCTCATTGGGTCAAAAGCGGTAAATGTTCCGTAAGCTTTTTTACCCGAAAGTCCTTTTACGTTTTCGAATTCGCCTGTTTTTACGATAATATTTTTAGCTCCAAACTTTTCTAATTCTTTCAAATCAACTTCAAGTGCTAAATCCAAATCCAGTCGAGTGGTATCTTTAAAAGCGGTTGTAATTAAGACAATAGAAAAATTATCGATGATACTTCCGTACATAAATCGACTGTTCGATTTTACATTTTCGGGAAGGTTATTCTGAATTTTCTCGTCGTTATTACGTTTTAAAACTTTTGGTGTTGAAATTACGATTGCAGGTTCGCCATATTCAGAAGTAATCCATTCTTTTTCCAATAATTCTTCAGTAGAATGCCCAATGTAATTGTCTTTAATAAAATCGAATCCAACTGTGTAAGCGAAAATTACAACAGATGCCACCAATAAAAACATCGAGATTCCAATTGACATCACTAAACGTTTGAACTTTTGTTTTTGCATTTCTTTCTTGCGAACTTCTTCTGCAAAAAGGATTGCCGCTTGATCTTCGGTTCTTGGTAAAGCTTTATCGATGATTAACAAAAACTTATCGATGATTTTTTTATCGGTTTCAATTTCAAACAACATCGGTTGCGATTTAGCAAATTTTACTAAATCCGAATTTTCTAAAACGCGACTGAATTTTTCCAAATCTTCACGATTTACAAACATTTTCTTGTCTTTAATCGCTTTTTTTAGTGATTCTATCAATTCACTCGAAGTACTTTCCATTGCTGGAATATGAACCGATTCTTCGATGTACGTTCTGGTGATATCAGTCATTTCAGAATAGTATTCTTTAACATCACCGCGTTGCACCAACTGTTTTTTATCTAAGTTTTGAAGATACGCAATCGCTTTTTCAATTGGCGAAGCGAAAAATTCTTCTTTTTGTTCTTTATCTTTTTGTAATCTTTTGATGATGAAGTACGATGCAAATCCAGAAGCGATAATCAATACCAATAAAATCAACAGTTTCCACCATTCGCTCATCGGTTTTTCTTCGGTGGCAATGATGTCTTTGATGTCGTACATTTGTTGTTTGGTCGTGTCAACTTTTACATCGTTTACCAAAATAGAAAGTGAATCGGTACGAAATTCCTTCTGATTGATTTTTACCAATAATTTCGGAATCACATAGCGTCCCGAATCAAATTGGGTTAACCCGTATTTTTTGATTAATTCGTATTCATTGTCGTTTTTTATGGTGTCAATTGGATAGGATTCTAATATTTCTAAAGCACCAAAAAACTTTCCAGCAGGAAAAACCACTTTATCTTTTGCGTTTACTTTTGCTTTGATGGTTAAATTGAATTGCGATCCAATTTTTATTTGAGTAGAATCAATAGAAGACGAGATTTGTTGGGAAAAACCCAAAAACCCGAACAATAAAGCAATATATAAGTAAATTTTCTTTTTCATTTTTCTTAATTACGCGCTTTAAAATAACCCAATAATTTGGTTACATAGCTTTCATCCACTCTCGAACTAATTGTTCCAGCTCCACATTTTGAAAAAATATCTTTGAAATAATTTACGTTTTCACGATAGTATTTTTCGTAATCCATTCGCACTTTTTTTGAAGTAGTATCAACCAAAAGTGTTTCTCCTGTTTCAGCATCAATCATATTTACAATTCCAATGTTTGGAATACTTTCTTCTCTTTGGTCAAAAACTCGAATTCCGGTTACATCATGACGTTTTGAAGCTATTTTTAGCGTGTGTTCATAATCTTTCACCATGAAATCGGAAATTAAAAACACGATAGCTTTCTTTTTCAAAACGCTCGATAAATATTTCAAAGCTTGCGATAAATCGGTTTTTTTGCTTTTCGATTCGAATTCGATTAACTCGCGAATGATACGTAAAACGTGCGATTTTCCTTTTTTAGGCGGAATAAACAATTCGATTTGATCCGAAAACAAAAGCAAACCAATTTTATCATTATTTTGAGTAGCCGAAAACGCTAATGTGGCAGCAATTTCGGTAACCATATCTCTTTTTAGTTGATTTTTTGTACCAAAACTCTCTGAACCTGAAATATCCACCAGTAACATCATGGTTAATTCACGTTCTTCTTCAAATACTTTTACGAAAGGTTCGTTGTAGCGTGCGGTTACATTCCAATCGATAGCTCTTACGTCATCACCGTATTGATATTGGCGCACTTCAGAAAACGTCATCCCGCGTCCTTTAAAAGACGTGTGATATTCTCCCGAAAAGATATGATCACTCAATCTTCGGGTTTTGATTTCAATTTTTCGAACTTTCTTTAGAATTTCTTTGGTATCCATACTTTTAGTGATAAGTGATAAGTGATAAGTGATAAGTTTAAAAGCGGTTGCTATTTACTATTCACTAATTACTATTCACTATTAAGGCACTTCAACTTCGTTAACAATTCTGCTAATAATGTCTTCTGTAGTTACATTTTCAGCTTCAGCTTCATATGTGATTCCGATTCTGTGACGTAATACATCGTACACGACAGCACGAACGTCTTCTGGAATTACGTAACCTCTACGTTTGATGAAAGCATAACATTTAGCAGCAGTTGCTAAGTTGATACTTCCACGAGGCGAAGCTCCAAAACTGATTAATGGTTTTAGACTTTCTAATTTATATTTTTCTGGATAACGCGTTGCGAAAATTAAATCTAAGATGTATTTCTCAATTTTCTCGTCCATATATACTTCACGAACGGCTTCTTGAGCTCTTAAAATTTGTTCAATAGAAACCACTTGGTTTACTTTTTCAAAAGCGCCTTTTAAATTTTGGCGAATTACCAAACGCTCGTCTTCCATTTTTGGATAATCGATAACGACTTTCAACATGAAACGGTCAACTTGTGCTTCTGGTAATGGATACGTTCCTTCTTGGTCAACAGGATTTTGTGTTGCCATTACCAAGAATGGTTTGTCTAACTTAAACGTTTCATCACCAATAGTAACTTGCTTTTCTTGCATCGCTTCTAACAAGGCAGATTGTACTTTTGCAGGAGCACGGTTGATCTCATCCGCTAATACGAAGTTGGCGAAAATAGGTCCTTTACGAATGGTAAAGTCGTTTTGTTTGATATTGTATATCATAGTTCCTACAACGTCTGCAGGTAACAAATCGGGTGTAAACTGGATTCTGCTAAACGAACCGTGAACGGCTTGTGAAAGCGTATTAATAGCTAAAGTTTTTGCCAATCCAGGAACTCCTTCTAGTAGAATATGTCCTTGTCCTAAAAGTCCAATTAACAATCGTTCTACCATTTGTTTTTGACCTACAATAACTTTGTTCATTTCCATTGTAAGCAAATCGATAAAAGCACTTTCTCTTTCAATTTTCTCGTTGATTGCTCTTATGTCTAAACTCGATGTATTTTCTTCCATTTTAAGGTTTAATTTGGTGGTGTGAAATTAACAACATTTTTTAACATTGCAAATTGTAATTTTTTTTAATTTTTAGTTGTTAATTAAGCGTTAAAATGTGATTAAAAAAGTGCTTTTTGTGAGTGTTTTATGATTCTATTTTATAATTTTAAGGAAATTTTAAAAAACAACATCTTATGTCAGTAAAATTATCCCCTATAATCGCTGGAACGATGAATTGGGGTATTTGGGATAAAAACCTAAGTACCACTGAAATGTCACACTTGATTAACATTTGTATTGAAAATAAAATTACCACGTTTGATCATGCCGATATATATGGCGGTTACACAACCGAAGCTGCTTTTGGACAAGCATTAACCGAAAGCAAAGTGGATAGAAAAAAAATTCAATTAATTACTAAATGTGGCATTGAACATATTTCAGAAAATCGTCCAAAAAATGCAGTAAAACATTACGATTATTCTGCAGCATATATCATTTGGTCAGTTGAAAATTCATTAAAAAATTTACAAACCGATTATTTAGACGCTTTACTTTTGCATCGACCAAGTCCATTAATGCAAGCTGATGAAATTGCCGAAGCGGTTGAAAAACTAAAATCGGAAGGAAAAATTCTTTCTTTTGGAGTTTCAAATTTTACACCTTTTCAAACAGAACTTTTGCGTCAGAAAACCGAAATTTCATTTAATCAGGTGCAATTTTCAGCAACACATCATGAAGCTATGTTAGATGGCAGTTTAGATTACATGCAAATTCATAACATTCAGCCGATGGCTTGGAACCCGTTAGGAACTGTTTTTAGAGAAAATACAGAGCAAACTTTCCGATTAAAACAGCTTTTAGCCACTCTTGTAGATAAATATCATGTAGGATCTGATTTAATTTTATTGGCTTGGATTTTACAACATCCTGCGAATATTTTACCTGTAGCCGGAACTGTAAATGTAGCTCGAATTCAGCAATTATCGAAAGCGTGTTCATTGGAATTAGACAAGCAAGATTGGTTCGCTATCTGGACAGAAAGCATGGGAAATAAAGTTCCTTAAAAAGTAATTAGTGAAAAGTGATTAGTAAATAGTCCATTTTTTCTGCTAATCACTTTTTACTTATAACTATTCACTTAAAAATGATAAACAAACGCTTACTTATAAAAAACCTTTTATCTCACCACGATGAGAACAGTTTTTATGATAAGAAGCGCCAATTGAATTTACACACCAAAGAAGGAAAGGCGAAGTTTTTAAAACACATTTGTGCGCTCTCGAATTCTAATCCAAGTAATAACTCTTACATTGTAGTTGGAGTTGAAGATGAATCGAATGAAATAGTTGGTGATGATTTTTTTGATGATAGCCGAATTCAGAATTTGGTGAATGCTTTTTTGGAAAATCCGCCTAAAATTCAGTACGAAAATGTGCCTTTTCCTAATCTTCCAAAAGATAAAGTGGTGGGATTGGTTACGATTAAACCCAAATCGAAAACTTCTTATTTTAAAAAAGGAATTCATACTATTGAAGCCAATAGTACTTTTGTTCGAAAAGGAAGCAATACTTCGCCTACGAAAGAGAAAATTCCGTATTCGAAACAAAATGTTGAAACCGTAATTAGTATTGAAAACAGCTCTCGAAATAGCATCGCACATACGTTAGAAAGCGTTTTAGATTTCATTAACAACCGCCATAAAGACATTCCTTCTAGTTATCATGTTTTTAAAGAGTTATTTGTGGTTTGCTGGGCGGGAAATAAGAAGAAAATTCGAGATAAAGTATATTATTCAAGAGTAGATATTGAATTGATTAATGAGCAAGTGAAATTGTTTTATTCAGCATTAGACGAAGTAAGTATCGAATATGATGATAGTACATTTTCTATCACCGAATATGTTTCTTTGGGATTAAACGACAAAACCAGTTATTATCCGTTTGAAAAAGTTACGTTGAGTTTTTTCGACAACGGCTATTACAAAATGAATTCTGAAATGTTGTTTGAACCGCCTCAATACAACCGAAAAATGTTGTATCACATTTACAATTCAAATTTGACATTGTTAAGTAAACTTCAAAAAGGATTGCCTTTGCAGGATTCGGAAAAAAGAGATTTGGAGAATTTACCTCACATTATGATGATTTGCTATTTGAACGGATTTGAAGAGGCAAAACAAAAACTTATTGATGCAAAACCTTTTTTGAAATCATTAGAAAACCCAATGATTTACGTTTCTTTTAAAGAAGTAATGCGGATTTTAAGAAAAATGAAATACGATTAGTACAAGTTTTTATTATTTCTTTTAAAAAAAATCAGCATCAGATAAGAAACAAAAAGTACAACTCCTAATATATACACTAATTTGAATTGTAAACTATAATCAAGGGTGTTAAAAAATGTTGCCTTTTCTTGAAAAAGGGTATAATACGTTAAATCAACGATAAAGTAAATCCAAATTAGACTAAGGATTAACAGCACGATAACTAATTTTGTATATAACTTCATTTTCTGTATCATTTAGATTATAAAGTTACCTATACCTAAAAGAAAAATTGTTACAGATTTTCTGTATATTTTTACTTTTATTTTTCAGTGTTTTGGGCTTTTTTTGAAAATTTTTAGATCAATCCGTGCTTTTTAGCTTCGCGAATGATGTCTTCGTCGCTACCTTTTTCAATTTTGAAGAAGTATTTTATCTGTGCTTTTCGTTTGTCGATTGCACTTATGGATAAATTCATGCGTTGAGGTAAATTTTTAGTTTTTACACCTTCCGCTAATAAGGTAATTAGTTTTCTGTTGTTTTCGTCTAAGAAAGCGCTTTTTTCGTGTAATTCAGCAATATTTTCCACAACGGTTCTGCTTGTGTAAAAATGATTGTTGTAAATTTTTTCAAACGCTAATAAAAACTCATCTGCAGTAAAATCACTTTTTACTAACAAGCCGTTTGGAGCTATGTTTTTTTGAATGGCATCTAAAATAAAAGCTTCTGCGTGTGAAGTAAGAATAACAATTTTACAATCTGGGAATTTATTTTTGATAAGAAGTGCTAAATCTTCACCACTTTTAATGTTTTTTTCTAAATAAGGTGGTAAACTCAAATCTACAAATGCAAAATCAAATGCTTTGAAAACAGGTGTGTTGTCAATTATATTATATGCCGATTCGCAGTTGTAAGCTGGAGTTGTTGTTATTCGTAAACCTAGATCGTTAAAAGACAAAATGCTTTTATAACCCTCAATCATTGATGGATGATCGTCAATCATTAAAATATGTAAGTCTGTTTTATTCACGAGATTTTATTTATTTCAAATTTACAATTTATTTAATTTACCAACGGAACTTTTAATTTTATAATTGTACCTTTTCCTTTTTCGGATGTAATAGAAATTTCACCTTTCATGGCTTCGGTTCTGCTTTTCATGTTTTTTAAGCCAATGCCGTTTTTGACTTTTTTCTCGTTAAAACCAACGCCGTTATCATTTATTTCTAAGTATAAAAAATCGTCTTCTGTGTCGAGTATTAATCCAATTTTAGTAGCATTTGCATATTTATTAATGTTGTTAAATGCTTCTTGAATTATGCGATAGACATTCATTTTGATTTCGGGACTCATATTATTCATTGCATCGTCATAATATATTTCGAAATTGCATTCTGGTGAATATGTTTCCTTTTGATTTTTTAAAAGTTCTTCCAAAATATTTTTAAAACCACTTTTATAAATTTCTGATTCATTATGTAAATGATGTGAAAAAGCTCTGATTTCTTGCTCTATGACTCTAATATAATCAATATGTTCAAGGGCTTTCTTGATGGTTTCTTCGTCTTGTCTTCTAGATATTGAAAATAAATTTAATCTAACTCCTGCCAGTCTATTTAGAATATTATCATGAAGTTCTAAGCCAATATTTCGTTTTACATTTCTTCGAACCTCATCTATATCTTCCTGATTATTAAGCATCAATCTGTAAATTTCTTCGTTTGATTCTTGTTGCTGCTGTGCGAAAACCAATTCTTTGTGCTTACTTCTTTGATAAAGAATTACATAGAGTAGAAAACTAAATGAAATAATCAATAGCGAAGCAATCAAAATAATTTTTCGTTGATTAGAGATCGTTTCTTTTTCAGAAATAATTTCGTCGGTTTCAAATTCAATTCTAGCTAGTTTGTTTCGAGTAGCTCTTTCTTGTTTTTGCAGACTATCGTTTAATTTGATGTAATCTCTAGCATAAGATAAGCCTTCTCTTGGCAGCAACTTCGTAAAAAAATCGAGAGTTACTAAAACTTCTTTGTTGTAACGTGATTCCTTAGCTAATTTGTTGGCTTCACTGTTAAGTTGAAGTGCTTTTAAAGTGTCGTTTTGAGAAAGGTAATATTCGGTAAGATGAATTCTACTGTTGATTTTTCCATATACATCATCTATTTCATCTCTTACCGCTAAAGCTGTTTGAAAATCTTTTAAACCTTCATTTTTATTAATTTTAAATCGAGAATAAGCAAAATTATCAAGTAAAGAAGCATAAAAAATTGGCTGACTCTGTCTAAGATTACCGATCTTTAATCCTTCAGCAAAAATTTGACTTGCTTCATCAAATTTATTAATACTCAAGTAAACAAACCCAATATTATTTAGTGTTTGTGCCTGGAATATAGGTTTATAATTTGGATCATCAATTTTTTTAATTTGAAGTAAGGCCTTTTGATGATATTCTAAAGCTTTTCCATAATTTCCTAAACCTGATAAGGAACTTCCTAAATTCGCATAGCTTTCATATATTAAATATTCATCTTTTAATTCTTTTGCAATACTTAAGACTTTAATAGTTTCAGATTCACTTCCCAAGAAATCCTTTTCATACGATAAAATATATGCCTTGTGTAATTTAGTATTTGCGAGATTAAGCTTGTCGTTTAATTTCTCATATTTTTTTTCAGCTGCTAAATAATAATAATAGGCGCTATCATTTTTTGAAAGGGAAAAATAATAATCTCCTAAGTAATATTCTGCTTTAGCAATGTTTAACGAATCATTATTTGATTTGGAAATTTCTAAAATTTTATTAGTAGTCTCTTTGTATTCATCATATTCTAGTAACATAAAATATCTATTAGCTAATTTAAAGTAATTTTTAACCTTCAAGGAATCACTATCACTAGCCTTTTGAATTATATATTTTGATGAATCGATAAATTTTAAACGTACGTCCTTATCCAAATTTACATTAGAACTGTTTTCAAAATAAGCATCTAATTTTTTTTGAATAATTGACTTATTCTCGTTTGAATTGCATCCAACGAGGATAAGAAAACCAAATAAAATTATTATCTGTTTCAATGAAAGAGTTGCTTTTGGACAAATTTACTATTTAAAGATAAAAATTAATCTCTTTTTACAATTAATATTGGCGTTCTTGAAGTTACTAGACTCTCTGTTTTAATGTTGTTCATTTTTTCAATTTTATAAGCCATTACTTTTTCAATTGAATCATTCTCTCTGTTGGTTGGCATATTTGACAAAAACAAAGAACTTACTATTAATAATGCTACTGTTTTCATTTTTCTTTTCTTTTTATAATTAATCTCTTTTTATAACTACTAGGGGTGTTCCATCTTCTTTTGCAATATCATCTATTTGAATTTCTTCTTCTTTGATAGTATCCGACTGAGATTCATCACCTTCTCTTGCTTGCATTTGTTGCATGTTTTCTGATAGTTTAATAGCTCTTTCTAAATCCTCATCTTGCTCGTCTGTTGAACATGAGAATAACACTACACTAACCATTAATAAACCGAATAATTTTACTGTGTTTTTCATTGGGATAAAATTTTAATTGTTTGTTATTTGTTTTTATATTTTTAATTGGATTTTTTGTCGATTTTTGCATTATAAAAGTACTTAACCCTTTTTATAATCTTGTTACAGATTTTCTGTACATTTTCACTTTTATTTTTCAGTGTTTATTGAGTTTTTATGAAAAAATTTGTCATCGGAGACATCCACGGAGGTCTAAAAGCATTACTTCAGGTACTAAAAAAAATTAACTGCGATAAAAACGACACATTAATTTTTTTAGGAGACTATGTTGATGGTTGGAGCGAATCGCCAGCCGTTTTAGATTTTCTGATAGAATTACAAAAAAAACAACCTTGTGTTTTTATTCGAGGCAATCACGACGAACTTCTATTGGATTGGTTATTAGGTAATAACGAAAACATTGATGAAAAATTGTGGTTTCAACATGGTGGTGAAGCTACAGTGTTATCCTATCAAAATATTAACGCCGAAACAAAAGAAAAACACATACAGTTTTTACAGTCATTACAAGATTATTACTTAGATGATAAAAATCGATTGTTTATTCATGCTGGTTTTACTAATATGAAAGGAGTGGAACACGAGTTTTTTAAACCTTTATTTTATTGGGATAGAACTTTGTGGGAAACAGCTTTAGCAATTGATAATCAACTTTCAAAAGATGCTATTACCTATCCACTGCGTTTAAAAATTTATAACGAAATTTTCATTGGACACACTCCTGTAACTAAAATTGATGAAACAATCCCAGTAAATAAGGCCTGCGTTTGGAATGTAGATACCGGAGCTGCTTTCAAAGGAAAACTTACTATCATGGATGTTGATACCAAAGAATTTTGGCAAAGTGATTCATTACCAGAGTTATATCCAACCGAAAAAGGCAGGAATTAATTTATTCCTATATTTGTACTCAATTTTAATTTTAATACGATGAAAAAAATTTTAACAGTAGTTTGTTTATTAGCCGCAGTTCAAATCTCAAATGCGCAGGTTTTTAAAGGTAAAGGAGATACAAAATTCCAAGTGGGAGCAAACATTCAAGAAAAAGGAACTGGAGTAATTGCCACTTATGATAGAGGAATAGGAACAAATATGTCGTTTGGTTTTACCTCTTTATATTTATTAGGAATTGAAGAAGTAGCTGGAGAGAAACCAAATTTTGATGATCGTTTTGATTTAAGAGCTCGTTTTAGTGCTAATATTGCCGATGTTTTTGGTATTGAAGAAAAAGTAGATATTTATCCTGGATTAAATATTGGGATTAAAAATTTTGGTGCACATTTTGGTGTTCGCTATTTTATTACCGATGGTTTCGGCTTGTACTCAGAAATACAATTACCAATAGCACATTACGATAATGATCCAAGAGGATTTGAAAAATATAACAATCAGTTTAACTTGTCTATTGGCGCAAGTTTTAATCTGTAAACCAATATTTGAATTTATTTTAAAGCAACTCCTTAAAAAAGTTGCTTTTTTTTATGCCATTTTGTTACAATTTATACCTTTGTCTCAAATTATTTATTTACGTAAAATCCATTCAAAATGAGTGTAATAGAAAAAAAACTGAAAGACCGCAGTGGTTCAGTTTGCGAAATTAGTGGTGCTGAACATGATTTAGTTGTGTATACGTTACCACCTCACACTGCAGAAAGCTTAGAACATTCGGTTTTAATTGCTAAACACTTGAAAGACCAAATTGAAAACCCAGAAACCATGAATGAAAATGACTGGAGAGGGTTATCAGATAGTATGTGGAATGAGCATTTACCTGTTCAAATTTTATCTTGGCGTATGTTGGCTCGTTTAAAAAACAACGATTTGCTTGACATGATGTACTTAGACGAAGAAGCATTAGAATGGGCAAAAGCAACAGGCGAAGGCACAGAAGAAGACGAAAACAAAATTGTACATAAAGACAGTAACGGCGTTATTTTACAAGATGGCGACTCGGTAGTGTTAATTAAAGATTTAGATGTAAAAGGCGCAACCTTTACTGCAAAACGTGGAGCTGCCGTACACAACATTAAATTAGTTTGGGACGACGCAAACCTTATTGAAGGTAGAGTGGAAAACCAAAATATTTATATTTTAACACAATACGTGAAGAAGACGAAGTAATTTTCAATGTGCCGATGCGGCAATATCACAATAGAAAACCCTGCAAATTTGATTTGTGGGGTTTTTGGTTTTACTATTTTGGTATATTTGTAAATCAAAAACAACGAGTAAAAATAATCGAAGCAAAAATTATTTATAATGAGAAAAACTATATACCTGTTATTTAGTTTATTAATTTGTTCAACCAACATTTTAAAAGCACAAAATTTAAATAAAAACTCAAAAGAACAATTAGATTTTGAAGAAAAAGAAAGTTTAGTTTTTAATGATAAAAATTTGACCGAATTTCCAAAAGAAATTTTAAACTATAAAAACCTTAAGGAATTAAAATTCATTGATTGCCCAATAAATAGTATTCCTGATTGGATTGAAAAACTAGATTCTTTAAAAACAATTACTATAAAAAATGGTGCTCTTTATGAAATAAACCCTAAATTATGTAAACTGATCTCTTTGGAAGAGTTGATTTTACATAAAAATAATTTATCCACTTTACCAAGTTCTTTTTCAAATCTAAAAGAACTAAAAACAATTGTATTAAGTGAAAATCAATTTGAGACACTACCTGATTGTTTATTTGAATTAAAAAACTTAACCTTTTTAAATGTAGATAAAAATTATTTAGTTGAATTTCCTGAAAAATTAGGCAAACTAACAAAACTAACAACATTAAGAGCAAAAAATAATAATTTAATTCAACTAAACAATTCAATTCAAAATTTAAAGGAATTAGATCAATTGTTTCTTCAAGATAATCAAATTATAGAATTACCTGAGTCAATAGGCGAACTAATTAATCTTAGAGGTTTGGAATTGACAGGCAATAAATTAAAAACGTTACCACAATCATTTAGCAATTTAAAAAATTTAGAGTGGTTATGTATGTTTGATAACAAATTGTTTTCTGAATTTCCCGAAAATATTGGTGGTTTAGAAAAATTAACTAATCTACAACTCTCAAAATCTAAAATTAAGTCATTACCTGAAAGCTTTGTTAATTTACAAAAACTTCATTTACTTGACTTAGGCAGAAACGAACTTTTAGGATTTCCTATACAAATCACTTCTTTAAAAAATCTTTCAACCTTAGAATTGTATGGAAATAATATTTTGTCTATACCCGATGAAATATCACTTTTAACTAATTTGAGAAAATTAAATCTGTCATATAATTCAATTACAACATTAAATGAAAAAATATTGCTTTTAGAAAATCTTAGAGAGTTAAAAATATTTGGCAATAAAATAAATTCAATTCCAAATAGCTTAAAAACAAAAAGCCCATTAAAAATAATAAATTAAATCAACAAGTTCCATCACAAACCTCTCTAGTCAACTAACTAAATATACCAAAATAGCGCTGAATTGCATTCCGTGCACACAAAGTAAAACAAAAAAACCCTGCAATTGCAGGGTTTTTCTATATCCAAAAGTAACTAATCACTAATTACTTTTCACTAATCACTTATTTTAAAAATCAAACTTAATACCTTGAGCTAAAGGTAACGCTGTTCCGTAGTTAATGGTGTTAGTTTGTCTTCTCATGTAAGCTTTCCATGCATCAGAACCTGATTCACGGCCACCACCGGTTTCTTTTTCACCACCAAAAGCACCACCAATTTCAGCACCAGAAGTTCCAATGTTTACGTTAGCAATACCACAATCAGAACCCGCAGCAGAAAGGAATAATTCCATTTCTCTCATGTTGTTGGTAAAGATAGAAGAAGATAATCCTTGAGGAACTGCATTTTGCATTGCAATCGCTTCTTCAATTGTGCTGTATTTCATTACATATAAAACTGGAGCAAAAGTTTCGTGTTGCACGATTTCGAACTCGTTTTTCGCTTCGATAATACATGGTTTTACATAACAACCGCTTTCGTAACCTTTTCCTTCTAAAACACCACCTTCTACAATTACTCTTCCACCTTCTGCTTTAGCTTTTGCAATCGCATCTAAATAATCTTGAACCGCACCTTTATCGATAAGTGGTCCCACGTGATTGTTAGCATCTAATGGATTTCCAATTTTTAACTGTGCATAAGCTTTTGCTAAAACGTCTAATGTTTTATCGTAAACACTTTCGTGAACAATTAATCTACGAGTTGAAGTACAACGTTGACCCGCTGTTCCTACCGCTCCAAAAACTGCTCCTACCAATACCATTGATAAATCAGCTTCTTGAGAAACGATGATAGCGTTGTTTCCACCTAATTCTAAGATTGTATTTCCAAAACGCTCAGCTACCGTTTTTGATACGTGACGACCAATTCTTGTAGAACCTGTAAACGATACTAATGGAATACGTTTGTCATTATTGATTAAATCTCCAGACTCGTTACCCACAACTAAACAGCTGATTCCTTCTGGTAAATTGTTTCTTTCTAATACCGTTTGAATGATGTTTTGACACGCTACACCACATAAAGGTGTTTTTGAACTTGGTTTCCAAATACATACATCACCACAAATCCAAGCTAACATCGTGTTCCAAGACCAAACCGCTACTGGGAAGTTGAAAGCAGAGATGATTCCAACAATTCCAAACGGATGCCATTGCTCATACATTCTGTGCATTGGACGTTCTGAATGCATCGTTAATCCGTGTAATTGACGTGATAAACCTACTGCAAAATCACAGATGTCAATCATTTCCTGAACTTCTCCAAGACCTTCTTGATACGATTTACCCATTTCAAAAGACACTAATTTTCCTAATGCTTCTTTGTGCTTACGTAATTCTTCTCCCATTTGACGCACGATTTCCCCTCTTTTTGGAGCCGGAACCAAACGCCATGTTTTGAAAGCTTCTTCTGCAGCACTCATAGCTGTTTCGTAATCTTCTTTTGTTGAAGATTTTACTTTTCCAATCAAATCTCCTGTTGCAGGTGAATATGATTCGATGATTTTTCCGTTAGAAAACCACTTTGTTCCAGTAGAAGTTCCTTCGTTAATTTCTTTAATGCCTAATTGTTGCAAAGCTTCTTGCATACCAAATTGAATTGCTGCTTCAGATATCATTTTATAACTTTTTATTCGGTTTTTGTTAAATTTTTACAAATGTAAAAAATATATTTTAATAATTGTGTGTCTCAAGTTACACAGCTGTTTTTTAACTATTTCTTAGTCGTAAACTTAGGATTGGTTTCCATTACAGTACCACATTTTTTGCATGTTCTCTTCTCTTCCGAATTGTAGAACGTACTAAAATGAGGCAAAAAGTCTTTTTCAATATCGTGTAATTCGAAATAAACTTCGTGTAATTTATGATTGCAATTATCACAAAACCAAAGTAAACCATCATTGAATCCTTTTCCAGCGCGCTTTCTTTCGATTACCAATCCGACAGAACCAGCAGTTCTTGCAGGAGAATGCGGTACTTTAGCAGGGTGCAAATACATGTCACCTGCTGAAAGTTTCATGGCTTTCTTTTTGCCATCTTCCTGAATGTAAACTGTGATTTCACCTTCTAATTGGTAAAACAATTCTTCTGTTTCATTGTAGTGATAGTCTTTTCGTGCATTGGGTCCACCCACAATCATTACAATGTAATCGTCTGATTCTACATATAAATTCTTATTACTAACGGGTGGTTTTAATAACTCTTTATTGTCCTCAACCCACTTTTGTAAATTAAACGGTTTTCCTATTGCCATCTTTTTTGCATTTAAAATGTAAAGTTACAGAAAAAGAAAAAGGTTAGCTGCATTTTATTGCAAACTAACCTTATTAAATTGTTATGAGTGGAATTACTTCACTTCTTTTACTAAATAAATGTAAACTGGAAAGTGATCTGAGAACCCAGGAACTCCGTTTTGATTACGTAATGGATATCCTTTGTACTGCCCTGTTTTTTGAATTAAGAAAGGCTTGTTGTAAATACCTGCTTTCCAATATTTGAATGAACCATAATCGTTGTTGTCAGCCGGAACTAATTGTTGACTTACCATAATTTGGTCGAAAATATCTCCTGAATCTCTGTAAAACAAAGAAGAATGCCCGTCTTTAGCCATTTGCTCAAACGGATTGTAAACATCTCTTGGTTCTTTAAGTTCTGTTTTTTTCAGTTTAGCGCCAATTCCTTGTTTTACACTTTTATTATATGCTCCGTCATTTAAATCTCCCATAGTAATAAACTTAGCATTTGGGTTAATTTTAATGATAGAATCCATTATTTTTCTATTTAACCTACCAGCTGCTTCACGGTAAGGGCTACTTCTTTTTTCGCCACCAGAACGAGACGGCCAGTGATTTACAATTACATTAATTTCTTCACCATCTAATAAACCTGTAACTAAAAGTTGGTCACGAGTGTAAATACGTTTTGTTTTTTTGTCGTAGTTTACATTTTCTTCTGTTTCTTCCTCTTCCTTTTTGTCTTTTTTATCAGATGCAGATTCTGTTTCGTAAACATATAACGGAACATTTATATAGCTTGTAGGTTGGAAATGTTTTTCTTGATATAAAAATCCAACGTCGATTCCACGTTTGTCTGGAGAATCAAAGTGAACTACTTTATAACCTTTGTTAATTAAAGCTGGGTGCTTTACTAAGTCTTCTAGAACTCTTCTGTTTTCAATTTCACAAGCACCAATAATTACAGGAGAATTTTTTTGAGCTTCGCTAGTTCCTAACTCAATAAGCACTCTACTTAAGTTATCTAATTTCTTATTATAGTTCTTTTTTGTCCAACCATTTACTGGAGTATATTCTTCATCGTAAGTGTCTGGATCATTAATTGTGTCAAATAAGTTCTCAAAATTGTAAAATGCTACTGTATGCACTTTAAATTTTTTATCCTGAGAAAAAGCACTATTTACAGACAAAATCACGGTAAATACAGCCAAAAGGTGTTTAATTTTCATAAATCAAATGTTATATTAATATCAAGTTTATTACAAATTGGGTGCCAAAGGTAAATAATATTATTAAAAGTTATACATTTGCAGGCTGTTAAGTTTTAAACCACTTAACGTTAAATAAGTATTAATTATAATATTCTTTATGAAAAAACTTGTATTAAGCACTTTACTAGTGCTGCAAGCTGTTTTTGTTTTTGCACAGCAAAATCCAGCCTTAAAAGGTAAGGTTATCGATGCTAAAAGTCAAAAACCATTACAAAATGTAGTTGCAACTATTCAAAGCACGAATCAATCTGCCTTGACTGATTTTGACGGAAATTTTGTATTTCAATCAATTCCTGGTGGAGAACAAGTATTAGTAGTTAAATCTACTGGATACAACCAACAGACATTCGTGTTAGAGCCAAACAATGGAGAGCCATTAGATTTAGGCGTAGTTGTTTTAGAAGAAGACGTTACTTCTGAACAACAATTAAGTTTAGTAACTATTACTGAAAATGACTTAGGAGATGACAACAGTGGATCGGAAAGTACTTCTGGGCTTTTGCAAGCAACGAGAGACACTTACCAACAAGCTGCTGCTTTTAACTGGGGGCAATCTCGTTTTAGAATTAGAGGTTTAGATAATGAATATGGAGTTACCATGATTAATGGTATTTCAATGAATAAATTGTATGATGGAAGACCACAATGGAGTAACTGGGGTGGTTTAAATGATGCAACAAGAAATCAAGAATTTACAATGGGTTCTGCACCTTCAGATTATACTTTTGGTAGTGCTTTAGGAACTCAAGAAATCAACACAAGAGCTTCATTCTACCGTCCAGGTTCAAGAATTTCGATGTCTGGAACAAACACTAACTACAGTTGGAGAATGATGGGAACTCATGCCTCTGGTATGAACAAAGACGGATGGGCATTTGTGGTTTCTGCATCAAGAAGATGGGCTGAAGAAGGATATTTTGAAGGAACTGACTATGCTGCAAATTCATTATTTGCAAGTGTTGAGAAAAGAATTAACGAAAAACACAGTTTAAACTTAACTGCAATTTACGCTCAAAATAGTAGAGGAAAATCTTCTCCAAACACTAAAGAGGTAAATGATTTAATGGGAATCGAATACAATTCATATTGGGGATACCAAGGAGGTAAAAAACGTAACTCTAGAGATAAAGATGTTGAAGAACCAATTGTAATGCTTTCTCATTATTGGAGAATTACAGAAAAAACATCATTAAATACTAATGTTGCTTTTCAAACAGGATCAATTGGAAACTCTAGATTAGATTTTCAATTAGGTAACAACCCTGACCCAACTTATTACAGAAACTTACCAAGTTATTTCAGTAATTTAGGAGGTTATACTCCTGTTCAATTAGAAGAAATTGGAAACACTTTTAGATTAAATTCTCAAATTGATTGGGATGCAATGTACATAGCTAATCAAAATAGTGCATTTCCTGGAAGAAGTGTTTATGTTTTATATGAAGACAGAACCGATGACAACCAGTTAAGCGCAAACAGTATTTTAAACTCAAGTATTTCTGAAAATGTTAGCTTAACTGCTGGAGCAAATTTTAGAAAACTACGTTCTCATAATTATCAGAACTTATTAGATTTAATGGGTGGTCAATATTTCTTAGACATTGATCCTTTTTACACAGGAAATGCTAGTCAATCTGATTTAAATAATCCAAATAGACAAGTTGGTGAAAACGAATCTTACGGATATAACTATTTATTACACGCTTTAACATTTGATGGTTTTACTCAATTCAAATTTACTTATGATAAAGCAGATTTTTATTTAGCTCAATCTTTTTCTAGAACTGAGTATCAAAGAGAAGGAATTTACAGAAATGGAATTTATGCAGATAATTCATTTGGAAAAGGAGAAAGTATCACTTTTGAAAACTTCGGATTCAAAGGAGGTTTAACATATAAATTAAACGGAAGAAATTATTTAGATTTCAACGGTTTATACCAAACAAAAGCGCCAAGTTTGAGAAACTCTTTCTCTAATGCGAGAATGAACAATGTAATTACTCCAGACTTACAAAGCGAAAGTATTACAAGTGCTGATGCAAGTTATATCTTAAGAGCACCAAAATTCAAAGCTCGTTTAACTGGTTTCTACTCTAAAATTCAAGACGCTACTGAAATTTCATTCTTCTACGGAGAAGGAATTGGAAGTGATGACGGTGGTGACGAAGATACATTTGTTAGTGAAATCGTTACTGGTATTGAAAAACAAAATATGGGTGCAGAACTTGGTTTAGAATACCAAATTACTTCAACTATTAAAGCTACTGCTGCTGCATCTTACGGTCAGTATATCTATTCAGACAATGCAAAGTTAAAAACTAACGATGACGCATTAGCTGCTGCAGGAAACAACTCATTAACTGATTTTGGAACTGTTTATATTAAAGATTACCACCAACCAGGTATGCCACAAACAGCAGCATCATTTGGTTTAGAATATAGAGACCCTAACTTCTGGTGGATTGGAGCAAATGTGAACTATTTAGCAAACAGCTATATTGATGTAGCTAGTATCTTAAGAACTGACAATTTCACTATTGATAGTAATACAGGAGACAATTATTCTGGCGCAACACCAGAAACAGTTAAAGATATATTAGAACAAGAAAAATTTGATAGTTTCTCTTTAGTAAATTTAACAGGTGGAAAATCTTGGAGAATAAGCAAAGCAAATCGTAATACTGTTGGATTCTTTGCTTCTGTAAACAACGTTTTTGATGTAACCTATAAAACTGGTGGTTTTGAACAATCTAGAAAAGCAACTTTTCCAGATTTACAAGCAGACCAAGCTAATGGTACACCTTCATTTGGTTCAAAATATTTTTACGGATACGGAAGAACATTTTTTGTTAACTTCTACATTAACTTCTAAAAAAAATATACTATGAAAATAAAATTTTTAAAAACAATGTTCTTGTTAGCGCTTAGTACAAGTGCTTTAACAAGTTGTGTAGGAGATGATGATTATGCAATTCCTACCGTTTTTACCTATGCTTTCAATGAAGGCTTTGAAACCTCTACAACTGGAAGTGGTTCTGTTGAAGTGCCAATTACCTTAGAAGGATGGGTAAACTATAACGCGTCAACATCAACACCATTATCATCTCGTTTATGGCATGCTAGAACTTTTGATGATAATATTTATGCTGAATTTTCTTCTTTTTATTCTACAACGGGTACTAATGATGTGGCTTGGTTAATAACTCCAGCTATCGATTTAACTGGAACAACAGGAGAAGTTTTCTCTTTTTCAACAAAAACAAGATTTGCAAACGGATATCCGTTAACAGCTTTTATTTCAACAGATTACGATGGAACAACTGCTGGAATTGCAACTGCAACTTGGACACCTCTTACTTTCACTGCACCAACAGCAAATGATGTTTTTGTTAGTAGTGGAAATATTGACATCAGTTCTTATGAAAGTGATAATGTAAGAATTGCATTCAAGTACACAGGAAGCAGAGCAGGTGTAACTACTACTTTGCAACTAGACAATGTTAAGATCACCAAAAATTAATAGCTATGAAAAACTTAAAATTAGTATTAACAACAGCCATTTTAGCGTCTTTAGTAGGATGTGTTAATGGCGATGATTATGGTACACCAGATTTATCAGACAACTGTGTTACCATTACACCAACGAAAGAAGTTACTGATGTAACAAGTATTGCAACAGCTACTGCTGCTCAATATACAACATCAGACGATGTAATTGATTACATAGAAGCTTATGTTACTTCAAGTGATGAAGGTGGAAATTTTTACAAATCTATTTCATTAATGTCATTGGATGGATTAACTGGTTTTAGTATGCCAGTTGATAATTATAATTTATATAATGAATTTGAACCTGGAAGAAAAGTTACTATCAAATTAGACAAAAATAGATATTTCAACAGACAACACGGTTCAACTGTTATTGGTTCTTCCTACGAAGGTGGTGTTGGAAGAATTTCTGGAGTAGAATATAAAGATGTTATTTTAAGATCTTGTGAAAATGTTAACGAGAATGACATTGTAAAAGATTTAACTATAGCAGCAGCTAAAAACGATCAATATTTAAACATGTTAATCGAATTTGATGCAGTACAATTTACTGATGCTTCTTTAGGAAAAACTTACTATGATGCTTCTTTAAATAGTTTTGGTGGTGCAACAAATCATGAAATTACAGACCAATTTGGTAACAAAGTTATCGTTAGAGTTAGTGAATTCGCAACTTTTGCTTCAAATGCAGTTCCTTCATTAAACGGAAAAATTAGAGGTGTAATGACTAAATATAATAGTGATTATCAATTCATGATTAGAACTTTAAATGATGTAAATTTAACTGATACAAGATTAGCAATTGATTTATATCCACCAATCGGAGGTTCTGCAATTGTTTATGATGCTACTTTAAACGAGCCTTTCACATCTTACACAACAACTAATCAACAAGTTTTCCCAAAATACATCAATGATGCAGCTGTGGGAAGTAGATATTGGCAAAGAAAAACCTTCAGTGGAAATACTTACATCCAAATGTCTTCATTTGGTGGAACTCCAGAAGCAAATAGATCTTTATTTATTGTTCCTGTTAATATGACAGCAGCAAATACATTATCTTTTGCTACAAATGCTGGTTTCCACAATGGAAATGTATTAAAAGTATATTACACTACAAACTATGTTCCTGGATCACAAATTACTTCAGCAACTTTAGTTGATATTACATCAAGCTTTACTATTTCTCCAGGTTTACCAAGTGGATATCCTGCAGCATTTACAGCAAGTGGTGTTTACAACATTCCTGCTGGAGTTACTGGAAACGGTTTCTTCGTATTTGAATATGTTGGAAACGGAACTTCTGGTCCAACTACAACAATGCAAATTGATAACATTGTAATCAACTAATTACAATTTAAATAAAATTCTAAAAGCGACTCAAATTGAGTCGCTTTTTTTATGCCCGCTATTTCGTACCTTTGTATTCTTAAAGAACGATTATGTTAGAGAAAGAAGTTATTGACTTTGAAAAATCAATAGTAGTAGGAATTGTCACGCAAAACCAAAGTGAAGAGAAACTAAACGAATATCTTGACGAATTGGAGTTTTTGACCTTTACGGCTGGAGGAACGGTCGTAAAACGTTTTTCTCAAAAAATGGACAAGCCAAATCCGAAAACTTTTGTTGGAACAGGTAAATTAGAAGAAATTAAATATTACATCAAAGACAACAATATTACAACCGTTATCTTTGATGACGAATTAACACCATCACAATCCAAAAATATCACCAAAGAACTAGATTGTAAAGTATTAGACAGAACAAATCTTATCTTAGATATCTTCGCACAACGCGCTGAAACTTCCTATGCAAGAACGCAAGTAGAATTAGCACAATGTCAATATTTATTGCCTCGTTTAACTGGGATGTGGACACACTTAGAACGTCAAAAAGGGGGAATTGGAATGCGTGGTCCTGGAGAAACCGAAATTGAAACCGACCGTCGTATTGTACGAGATAGAATCTCTTTACTGAAAGAAAAAATCAAGGTAATTGATAAGCAAATGGCTACCCAACGAAGTAATCGTGGCGCTATGGTTCGTGTGGCTTTGGTTGGTTATACGAATGTTGGAAAGTCAACGTTAATGAATGCTGTTGGGAAAAGTGATGTATTTGTAGAAAATAAATTATTTGCAACGCTTGATACTACCGTTCGTAAAACCGTTATTAAGAATTTACCGTTTCTTTTAAGCGACACGGTTGGTTTTATTAGAAAACTACCAACGCAATTAGTTGAATCGTTTAAAAGCACCTTAGATGAAGTTAGAGAAGCTGATTTATTGCTTCATGTGGTGGATATTTCGCATCCTGAGTTTGAAGATCATATTGCCTCTGTAAATAAAATTTTATTAGACATTAAAAGCGCTGATAAACCAACTATCATGGTTTTCAATAAAATTGATGCCTTCAAATCGGTTTATTTTGATGAAAACGATTTAAGTGTTGAAAAAACAACCAAACATTACACTTTAGAAGATTGGAAAAGAACCTGGATGAGTAAATTAGGTGAAAACAATACTTTATTTATTTCAGCAACAGAAAAAGCCAACTTTGAAGAATTTAGAGAAAAAGTGTACGAGGCAGTTAGAGAAATTCACATTACAAGATTTCCATACAACAAATTTTTATATCCAGATTATAAAGATGCTGTTGAAAATGAATAAAAAAAGACCTCAATTGAGGTCTTTTTTTATTTTGATTTGTATAACGGAACTGCCGAGCAAGCTTCACCAAACATAACGCTTTTAGCAACTTTCATTAGTTTTTGAATCGCCAAAGTATATACTTGGTTGGGAACCGATTTTTTAGAACAACCTTTCAGAATTACTGGTTTTTGAAAGTAATCGGTATAATCAAGTTTATTCAAAATATCTTGATACCATTCGATAACCGCTAATTCTTTATTTCCGTGAATTACTTTTAAAGCATGTGGTGCCAAATGAACCGAAACTAAAGCAAATGTCCAAGCGGGTAAAATTGCATCGGTGGAACAATACAAAGCAACGTATTTATCCTCAAATTTAGACCAATCGCAATTTTTCAATTGTGTTCTAAAATCGGATTCTTTTAAGATAAATCCTTCTAATAACCATTGCGAAATATCTAAATCTACCACATGATTATCCGGATAGTAATCTTCTAAATCAAATACCATCAATGAACTTTGTGCTACTTTGTTTATTATTTCGTCCATTTGAAAAGTTTCAAGTTTCAAGTTTCAAGTTGAGCAACCTGAAACTTGAAACATTAAACAAATTTTACAACATTCCTAATTCTAATTTTGCCTCTTCACTCATTAAATCTTTGCTCCATGGTGGATCAAAAGTAATTTCTACTTCACAAGATTTTACGGCATCGATAGATTTTACTTTTTCCTCCACTTCTTGAGGCAAAGTTTCCGCTACTGGACAATTTGGTGACGTTAAGGTCATTAAGATTTTTACATCGTTATCCTCGTTAATCATCACGTCGTAGATTAAACCTAATTCGTAAATATCTACTGGAATTTCAGGGTCAAAAATCCCTTTTAAAACTTTGACTACGTCTTCGCCTAAGTTGATTGTATCGTTAAATTCTTCCATTTTTTTAATTATTTATTGCTTTGATTGAAATGCCAAAGCATACATTTTTATTTGTTTTATCATTGAAACCAAACCGTTTGCTCTAGTTGGTGATAAGTGTTCTTTTAATCCTATTTCGTCAATAAAATCGGTATTAGCATCCAAAATATCCTTTGGAGATTGATTAGAAAAAGCACGGATTAAAATAGCAATAATTCCTTTAGTTAAAATCGCATCGCTATCGGCTGTGAAAACAATTTTTCCGTCTTGTTCTTCACCATGAACCCAAACTTTGGATTGGCAACCTTTAATGATGTTTTCGTCTATTTTGTATTGCTCATCGATTAACGGAAGTGTTTTTCCTAATTCGATGATGTATTCGTAGCGTTGCATCCAGTCGTCAAACATCGAAAACTCGTCTACAATTTCGTTTTGTATTTCTTTAATTGTCATTTTATTTTTCGGTCAATTTCACAATTTTATTTACCAATTTTTCTATTTCAACTGGCGGAAATCCATGATCAAATCCATTAGCTGGATACTCTACTCCACCCGAAATAAAAGTGATATTCGCATGAGCCGCTCCGTCATAATATCTTTTTTCGGTCGGCCATTTTAAATCTTTTACTTTAGATAAATCCACAGCTTTAGCTAAAGTCACAATTTCTTTCCAATCCGCATCTGAAATCTTGATTTTCTCTTCGTAATCTTTGAAATCTCTCTCACGTGAAACGTACAAAATTTGATTTTCAACTTTTACCGCAAAAGCAAGTCCTCTAGAATTCGCTTCATATTTTATAACGGGAACATCTGCTTGCATAGTTGCTTCTGTTTTATCTGAATTTGTGGCAACTACATTGGATTGCGTGGTGTTTTTTTGACAATTGCAACTTACAATGGTAACCAAAAGAGTTGCTAAAAAGGTAATTGCTTTCATGACTTAAAATTTTTAAGATAACATCATTTGCGCTTTTTTAACCGCTTCTACAAAGATATCAATTTCTTCCTTGGTATTGTAAAAAGCAAAACTTGCTCTTATAGTTCCTGGAATATTGAAAAAATTCATAATAGGTTGGGCGCAATGATGGCCGGTTCTAACCGCTATACCTAACTTATCTATAATTGTGCCAATGTCATAAGGATGAATACCTTCGATATTAAACGAAATGACTGAAGCCTTGTTTTCACTCGTTCCGTAAATCGTTAAATCTTCTATTTCATGTAATCTTTTGGTTCCGTAATCTAATAATTCTTGTTCGTAAGCTGCAATTTTATCGAAACCAATCGAATTCATATAATCTATCGCGGTTCCTAAAACAATTCCACCTTCGATGTTTGGTGTTCCGGCTTCGAATTTATGTGGTAAATCAGCGTAAGTTGTCTTTTCGAAAGTAACCTCAGCAATCATTTCGCCTCCGCCTTGATACGGTGGCAATTTTCGCAACCATTCTTCTTTTCCATATAAAATTCCAACGCCTGTTGGCCCACACACTTTATGTCCCGAAAACACATAAAAATCACAATCTAACGCTTGTACATTTGGACGTAAATGCGGAGTTGCTTGTGCTCCGTCGATTAAAACAGCTGCTCCTACTCCATGTGCTTTTTTAATGATGTATTCAATTGGGTTAACCGTTCCTAACGCATTTGAAATATGATTTACTGTTACAATTTTCGTTTTTTCGGAAAGTAATTTGTCGAATTCAGAAATAATCAATTCTCCTTTTTCATTCATTGGAATTACCACCAACTTCGCTCCTGTTTTTTCACACAAAAATTGCCAAGGCACAATGTTGCTATGGTGTTCCAACGCCGAAACCATTACCTCATCGCCCGCTTGTAGCAAACTTGCAAAACCATTCGCCACCAAGTTAATTCCGAAAGTCGTTCCCGAAGTAAAAATAATTTCGTGATTATGTTTGGCATTTAAGTGATTTTGAATCGTATTTCGCGACACTTCATAGGCATCCGTAGCCAATTGACTCAACGTATGCACACCACGGTGAATATTTGCGTTGATTTCGCTATAATATTTTGAAATAGCATCGATAACCACTTGTGGCTTTTGCGAAGTAGCTCCGTTATCAAAATACACTAAGGGTTTGCCATTTACTTTTTGCGATAAAATGGGAAAATCAGCTCTTACTTTTTGAACATCAAACATATTGATATTTTTTATTTTTTATAAAACAAAACCGCAATAAAGCGGTCTTATATATTACAAATCAAATCCCATATTTACGCCTAATTTATCAGCGATAATACGAGCAATTTTTGCTTTTAATTCTGGGATTTTTACACTGTTGGTAACTTCGCTTGTAAACGCATACATCAACAAAGCTTTGGCTTCTTTTTTAGGAATTCCACGTTGTTGCATGTAGAACATCGCGCTTTCATCCAATTGTCCAATCGTACAACCGTGTGAACATTTTACATCATCGGCAAAAATTTCCAATTGTGGTTTTGCGTTGATGGTGGCTTTATCTCCAATTAAAATATTATTATTTTGTTGGAAAGCATCGGTTTTTTGCGCTTCTTTTTCAACGAAGATTTTCCCATTGAAAACACCTGTTGAACTATCGTGTAAAATCGTTTTATAGTTTTGGTGACTTTCGCAATTTGGTGTTGCGTGTTGTACCAAAGTATAATGATCTACGTGTTGTTTATCGCCAATAATGGTAATTCCTTTCAAGGTTGAATCAATTCTTTCGCCTTGATGATAGAAATTCAAGTTGTTTCTCGTGATGTTTCCACCAAACGAAAACGTATGCACCGCTACTCTACTCTCTTGTTTTTGGGCAATGTACGTATTGTCAATCAAATTCGCAGTTTGCACATCGTTTTGAACTTTGTAGTAATCTACAATCGCACGTTTTTGAGCGAATATTTCGGTAACCGAATTCGTTAAAACTGGATTGCTATTCAAACTTTGATGACGTTCTACGATTTGCACGTGCGCATTTTCTCCAACAATGACCAAATTTCGAGGTTGTACCATCAAAGCTGCTTCATTTCCTGTTGAGAAATAGATGATTTCTATAGGTTTTTCAACCACTTTACTTTTCGGAATGTTGATATAAGCGCCTTCCAATGAAAAAGCCGTATTTAGAGAAGTTAAACTCTCTTCTTTACTTGCAATTTGATTAAAATACGTATCAACAATCATTTTGTATTTAGGCTTTGTCAATGCCGAAGACATCAAACAAACATCTAATCCATCATGTGTAGTTGAAGACAAAAATGAACTGAAAATTCCGTCAATGAAAACTACTTTGTAGGTGTCAATTTCGTGTAAGAAATACTTTTTTACATCTTTAAATTCAATCGCATTTTCTTTCTTTGGGAAAACCGAAAAATCATTTTTCAAAATCGCATTTAACGATGTGTATTTCCAAGCTTCCTCTTTTTTAGTAGGGAAACCTTTGTTTTCGAAATTTTTTATGGCGTGACTTCTTAACTCGTGAAGTTCAGAATGTGTATCAATCTTTTCTTCAAAAGCCATGAAAGAAGCTAATAATTTATCTTTCAACTCCATTTTATACTGCTTGTTCGTTTTTAATCCAATCGTAACCTTTTTCTTCTAACTCTAAAGCTAAATCAGCTCCACCAGTTTTTACGATTTTCCCATCCATTAAAACGTGAACGAAATCTGGAACGATATAATCTAACAAACGTTGGTAGTGCGTAATTACTAATACCGCGTTGTTTTCGTTTTTTAATTTGTTTACACCATTAGCGACAATTCGTAACGCATCGATATCCAAACCTGAATCTGTTTCGTCTAGAATTGCGATTTTTGGCTCTAACATCGCCATTTGGAATATTTCGTTACGTTTCTTTTCACCACCCGAAAAACCTTCGTTTAACGAACGCGACAAGAATTTTCTGTCCATTTCTAACAACTCTGATTTTTCACGGATTAGTTTCAACATTTCGTTAGCTGGCATTTCTTCTTTACCATTGGCTTTTCTACTTTCGTTGATAGCTGTTTTGATGAAATTCGTAACTGAAACACCTGGAATTTCAACTGGATATTGAAACGACAAGAAAACACCTTTGTGCGCTCTTTCTTCTGGAGCTAATTCTGAAATTTCTTCACCGTCTAAAAAGATTTCCCCTTGAGAAACTTCGTAGTTTTCGTTTCCAGCAATAATAGAAGATAAGGTTGATTTTCCAGCACCATTTGGTCCCATAATCGCATGAACTTCTCCTGCCTTAATTTCAAGGTTGATTCCTTTTAATATTTCTTTGTCTTCTACCGAAGCGTGTAAATTCTTAATTGATAACATTATATTTTGATTATTTAAATGTATTATAGACTAGTGTTGTTTTCTTTCTTCTCTGGTAAGATTTCTAAAAAATAGTAGACAATTTCAGAGATTATTCCTGTAAAAACAAAAAGTAAAACCCAAATTAAAATTTTATTTCCTTTATCATCTTTATTAGATCTTGTTAAATGAATTATATCAAAGATCTTAATTCCTATTGAAACCAAAAGCGTTAAAATAATTACAATAAAAGCAGCAAAAAAGGCTTTAAAAAACTCTAATTGAGGTTGCTCATCTGGATGAGTTCCTAAATTTTCAATGTTATTAAAAACAAAAGAAAAGATAAAATAGAAATAGGCTATTATTCCAATTAATGGAAGGAAATGCAAAATTCCCAACAATATTTTTTGATTTTTACTTAAATTCATATAATTGTGTATCGTTTAATTATCCTACTGAGCCTTCTAATGAAATTTCCAATAATTTCTGCGCTTCTACTGCAAATTCCATTGGTAATTTATTCAATACTTCTTTGCTAAATCCGTTTACGATTAAGGCAATTGCTTTTTCGGTTGGGATTCCACGTTGGTTGCAATAGAATACTTGATCTTCTCCAATTTTTGACGTCGTAGCTTCGTGTTCAATTTTTGCCGAAGCATTTTTACTTTCGATATACGGGAAAGTGTGTGCTCCACAATTATTTCCCATTAAAAGCGAATCACATTGAGAGAAGTTACGTGCGTTTTCCGCTCTTGCTCCTATTTGAACTAATCCTCTATAACTATTTTGTGATTTTCCGGCTGAAATTCCTTTGGAAATAATCGTCGATTTGGAATTTTTACCCAAATGAATCATTTTCGTTCCAGTATCGGCTTGCTGATAATTGTTCGTAACTGCAATTGAGTAAAATTCACCAATTGAATTATCGCCTTTTAAAACAACCGAAGGATATTTCCATGTTACTGCCGAACCTGTTTCTACTTGTGTCCAAGAAATTTTAGCGTTTTTCTCACACAAACCTCTTTTGGTTACGAAGTTATAAACCCCACCTTTTCCTTCTTTGTTTCCAGGATACCAGTTTTGTACGGTTGAATATTTGATTTCGGCATCGTCCATTGCGATTAATTCTACAACGGCTGCATGCAATTGGTTTTCATCACGACTTGGAGCGGTACAACCTTCTAAATACGAAACATAACTTCCTTCATCTGCAATTAGCAATGTTCTTTCAAACTGACCTGTTCCGCCTTGATTGATTCGGAAATAAGTTGATAATTCCATAGGACAACGAACACCTTTTGGAATATAACAGAAACTTCCGTCAGAAAAAACAGCCGAATTTAAAGCGGCATAGAAATTATCTTTCTGTGGAACGATTGTTCCTAAATATTTACGAACTAATTCTGGATGTTCTTTAATCGCTTCCGAAATCGAACAGAAAATAATGCCTTTTTCGTTTAATGTTTTCTTAAAAGTCGTTGCTACAGAAACCGAATCTACCACAATATCAATCGCCACATTATTCATTTTCTTTTGTTCGTCCACTGAAATTCCTAACTTTTTGTACATCGCCAAAAGTTCAGGATCAACGTCTTCTAATTTTTTATTTGGATCGGCTTTTTTAGGTGCCGAATAATATGAAATCGCTTGAAAATCTGGTTTTTCGTAATGCACATTTGCCCATTCAGGCTCAATCATTTCTAACCAAGCGCGGAAAGCTTCTAAACGCCATTCTGTCATCCATTCAGGCTCTTCTTTTTTCTTTGAAATGGCACGAACAATGTCTTCATTTAACCCAATAGGAAACGTTTCCGAGTCCAATTCGGTGTAAAATCCGTATTCGTATTCTTTATTTTCTAATTCGACTTTTAAGTCGTCTTCTGTGTATTTACTCATTTTTTTAATTTAAAAATTTAAAGATTGAAGAATTTAAAAATTCCTAAAAAACCTTCAAACCATCATTTTTCTAATTTTGAATCTAAATACTTTATAAAATTAGAAATGTTTTGAGAAATCTCAATTGTTAATTGAAAACTATCTAGCATTTCTTTTTCTGTACAAAATTCCAATTCTTTTGCTAACAACAACATATTTCTAACTTCAGCACAACTCCCTTTTGCAATTTTTAAATATCGAATGAATTGCTTGTTGTTATTATATTCTGAACCTTCAGCTATATTATTTGTAATCGAAATTACAGCTCTTTTTATTTGATCCTTAAAACCAAACTCTTTTTCTAATGAAGAATTATTTAATAATTTAAAAACTTGTTTTGTAAGCAAAACACCTTTCTTATGTACTTCAAATTCTTCAAAAGATTTCGTCATATTCTTTAAATTGTTTAATTTTTCAATCTTTAAATTTTATAACGAGAAACTCTCTCCACATCCACACGTTCTTTGTGCATTTGGATTGTTAAAAACAAATCCTTTTCCGTTTAAACCACCTGAAAATTCTAATATAGTTCCTGCCAAATAAAGAAAACTCTTTTTCTCAACGGCAATTTTTACATTATTATCTTCAAATATTTTATCGTTTTCTCCTATTTCTTTGTCGAATTTTAAATCATAAGACAAACCCGAGCAACCACCACTTTTTACGCCTACTCGCACGTAATCTTTGGCTGCATCAAAACCATCTTCTTGCATCATGCTGATGATTTTTTTACTTGCTGTATCAGATACTTTAATCATTTTCTTATTTTGATTTTGTCTAAATTAACTGCAAAGATAATCCATAAATTGCTTTTTACAAGAGTTGCTAACATTTTTATAACTTATAGATTCATAGTTTCTGTTTATAGTATTTTTTGTAATTTGGCTGAAAATTGTTTTAATCATGAAATTACATCCTATTGAAGCCGGAAATTTTAAATTAGATGGTGGCGCCATGTTTGGTGTCGTGCCGAAAACCATTTGGAATAAAACCAATCCAGCCGACGAAAATAACCTGATTGACATCGCCGCAAGATGTTTGTTAATTGAAGACGGAAACCGATTAACTTTGATTGATACAGGAATGGGAAATAAACAATCGGAGAAATTCTTTGGATATTATTCACTTTGGGGTGATCTCTCTTTAGATAAATCATTAAAAAATGCTGGTTTTCATCGCGATGATATTACCGATGTGTTTATGACGCATTTGCATTTTGACCATTGTGGTGGAAGTGTCAATTGGAACAAAGACAAAACGGGTTACAAAGTGGCTTTCAAAAATGCGAAATTTTGGACGAATGACAACCATTGGGAATGGGCAACAAAACCAAACGCAAGAGAAAAAGCCTCTTTTTTACACGAAAATATTATTCCGATGCAAGAAAGTGGCCAGTTGAATTTTATTGACCGACCAGATTCAGATTTTGGATTTTCATCAGAATTAGGTTTCGACATTTTCTACGCTGATGGTCATACCGAAAAACAAATGTTACCACACATCAATTACAACGGAAAAACCATTGTTTTTTGTGCCGATATGCTGCCAACTGCTGGTCATATTCCAATACCATATGTAACTGGATACGACACAAGACCCTTATTATCAATGGATGAAAAACAAATATTTCTGAATAATGCTGCCGATAATAATTATTATTTGTGGCTAGAACACGATGCTCACAATCAAATTATAACGGTTCAGCATACCGAAAAAGGAATCCGATTGAAAGAAGTTTTCAAGTGCGAAGACGTATTAAAATAAAGTTAAAAACAACTATAACTGTAACAAATACAAACCATTTCAGTCCAATAACTGAAAATTAATTAATTGAGAACATGAAGAAAATTTTTAGACCACTGTATTTAAGCTTAGCTTTAGGACTTGTTTTAGCAAGTTGTGGATCGCAAAAAATGGTATCAACTCCGGTTGAAAATATTGATAATTTACCTTTAAAAACCACTCCAGTTGCTGAAAATGATTTGCAACGTTGGAGTCATTTAGACTTAGTAAAAGACACGCTTCCTGGAATGAGTGTGGACAAAGCTTACAAGGAATTACTTAAAGGCAAAAAAGGACAAAAAGTTATCGTTGGAATCGTAGATTCTGGTGTAGATATCAACCACGAAGATTTAAAAGCGGTTATTTGGACCAATCCAAAAGAAATTGCTGGAAATAAAATTGACGATGACAAAAACGGTTACGTTGATGATATGCACGGATGGAATTTCTTAGGAAATGCTGTTCACGAACAATTAGAAATGACGCGTATTGTTAAAAAAGGTCCTGGAACTCCAGATTATGATAAAGCGAAAGCAAAATTAGAAGAAGAATTAAAAGGACTTACACCTCAAAAACAACAATTGGATTTTATTCTAAATGCTGAAAAACAATTAGCTACCTACTTCAAAAAGAGTAATTTTACGTTAGAAGAAGTTAAAGCAATTCCAGCAACTGAAACATCTTTGGCTCAACCAAAAGCTGTTTTTATGCAAGTTTTAAGCACTACTTCAAAAGCTGATTTCGACAAACAAATTGAAGAATTCAAGGATTATATTTATGGTCAAATGAACTACAATTTAAATGTAGAATTTGATGGTAGAAAAATTGTGGGTGATAATCCAAACGATTTAAAAGACACTAGATATGGTAACAATAACGTAGTTGGTCCAGAGCCAAAAGAAGCAAAACACGGAACACACGTTGCTGGAATTGTAGCTCAAGTTAGAGGCAACAATAAAGGTGGCGATGGTGTTACAAATAACGCTCAAATTATGACGATTAGAGCCGTTCCAAATGGTGATGAATATGATAAAGATATCGCTTTAGGAATTCGTTATGCGGTAGATAATGGTGCAAAAGTTATCAATGGTTCTTTTGGAAAATATTTTTCTCAAAATAAAGAATGGGTTATCGATGCTATCAAATACGCAGAATCTAAAGACGTTTTAGTAGTTATCGCTGCTGGTAACGAATCGTATGATTTAGATGTTACGAACAAATATCCTAACGATACGTATGACAACTCTCCAGAATACGCAAAAAATGTTCTAATTATCGGAGCTTTAGCGCCAACTTATGGAAGCAAAATGGTAGCTGATTTTTCTAATTACGGAAAAAACAATGTTGATATTTTTGCACCAGGAGAAAAAATTTATGCTACTACTCCATTAAACACTTACGAATATTTACAAGGAACTTCAATGGCTTCACCTAACGTAGCGGGTGTAGCAACATTAATTCGTTCTTACTATCCAAGTTTAACTGCGGTTCAAGTAAAACAAATTATTATGGAAAGTGGTACTCCGTTGAAAAACACAGTAACTATTGGAGAAGACAAACACAAAGCTAATTTTGCTGACGCATCAAAATCAGGTAGAATCGTAAATGCATACAATGCATTACTATTAGCTGAAAAAATGTCGAAAAAATAAAAATTTCACTACTTTAGTAAAACCAAAACCTACAGGTTCTCAAATTCTTGTAGGTTTTTCTTTTAAAAATTGATTATGAAAAAATTACTTTTTTTACTTACTTCTTGTATTGGTTTCGCACAAAACAACCCAAATCCAGGTTATTGGCAACAACACGTTGACTATAAAATGGATGTGAAAATGGATGTGAAAAAATTCCAATATACCGGAAAACAAGAAATTGTTTATACCAACAATTCAAATGATACGTTGCACAAAGTGTATTATCATTTGTACAATAATGCGTTTCAACCAGGAAGCGAAATGGACGCCAGACTTCAAGCCATTTCTGACCCCGATAAGCGCATGGTCAAAACCTTTAAAAAAGAAGGTAAAGATGTAAAAGAAAGTAGAATTAGCACATTGAAACCAAATGAAATAGGGTATTTAAACATCGCTAATTTTAAACAAGATGGCGTTTCAGCAACCACAAAAGTAGTAGGAACTATTTTAGAAGTTACTTTAGCAAAAGCTATTTTACCAAAACAAAAAACCACACTTTCATTAGATTTTAATGGGCAAGTACCGTTGCAAATTCGTCGTTCTGGAAGAATGTCCGAAGAAGGCGTTGCTTTATCCATGACACAATGGTATCCAAAACTATGCGAATATGATTTCGAAGGATGGCACGCTAATCCATACATCGCAAGAGAATTTCATGGTGTTTGGGGAAATTTTGATGTGAAAATCACTATTGACAAAGCTTACACTATTGGAGGAACAGGTTATTTACAAAACAAAAACGAAATCGGTCATGGTTATCAAGATGCAGGTGTAAATGTGGTTCATCCAAAGAAAACCAAAAACCTTACTTGGCATTTTTATGCGCCAAACGTGCATGATTTTGCTTGGGGAGCGGATAACGAGTTCATTCACGATATGATTTTAGGTCCAAACAATGTAGAATTGCATTTCTTGTACAAAAACAAGAAAGAGAATTTAGAAAATTGGAAAAAAATGCAACCTAAAACTGCGGAATTACTAGCGTTTTTTAATGAAAACGTTGGGCCTTATCCGTACAAACAATATTCAGTTATTCAAGGTGGTGATGGTGGAATGGAATATGGTATGTGTACTTTAATTACTGGAAACAGAGCTTTTGGAAGTTTAGTCGGCGTAACCGCACACGAAATGGCGCATTCATGGTTTCAATTTGTATTAGCAACTAACGAAACCAAACACGAATGGATGGATGAAGGCTTTACGTCGTACATTTCTAACTTAGCGATGAACAAAATTTTGCCTCCTAAAAAACCTGAAGTTCCTTATGAAGATGCTTACAATAACTACATTTATTTAGCAAAATCTGGAAAAGAACAGCCGTTATCAACACATGCTGACCGTTATGATTTGAATATGGCGTATGGTATTTCGGCTTACAGTAAAGGGGAAGTGTTTTTAGTGCAATTGGGTTATTTAATTGGGCAAGAAAACCTCAACAAAACCATCAAACGTTATTACAATGAGTATAAATTTACACATCCAACACCAAACGACATCAAGCGTGTGGCGGAGAAAGTTTCGGGCGCTAATTTAGATTGGTATTTGTTAGATTGGACACTAACTACCAACACTATTGATTATGCTATTAAAAACGTTGAAAGTGCAACCGATGGTGTGCAAAGAACAGGTGTTTCGCTAGAACGCAAAGGAAGAATGCCAATGCCTTTGGATATTATGGTAGAATATACCGACGGAACCAAAGAATTCTTCTACATTCCAAACACGTTAATGCGTTGGGAAAAACCAAACCCATATGCTGGAATTAAAGGAAATGTTTTAAAAGGCTGGGATTGGGCACATCCAACCTACTTTTTTGAAATTCCAAAATCAAAAACGTCTATTAAATCCATCACCATTGACCCAGAAAATGTAATGGCGGATATTAATAAAGAAGATAATAGTTATCCGAAAAAATAATTAAAGCGACCTTAGGGTCGCTTTTTACTTTTAAATGCTTTTTGAAATTAAAATCGAAATTCAATATCGACTTAAATAAAAAAAGAAAAACACAAAATATATAGCTGATTATTAGTAAATTAGTGTAAAAAATAAAAGGTGGTCATCTTAGACAAAAATAAAACGGTATCGCAATTAACAATACTATACATTTTAGTGGTTGTTGCCTTTTCATTTTTAAACTTAAAATCATATCCTGTTCTCGAATTCCTATTAGGCAGTATTAGAATTCCTATTATAATTGTGATGTATTTTATTGCGTCCAAAATCAAAAGCACCTTGTATTTTAGTGCTTTAATTTTATTCTTTTTTGCTTATTTATTTTTTAGAGAAGGCTCTCTAATTGCCAATTTTTTAGGCGCATTAATTTCACTTGTCTATCGCTTGTTAATCTTTATTATTGTTTACAAAAGCATTGAAAATAAGAATTGGATTGCCATTTTTTTAGCTTCAATTCCTTTCTTTTTTATCTATCTGTATGTGTTGCTCTTGATAGAAAAAGAAATAAAAATCGATTTTTACCCTTGGGTTTTAAATGGTTTTCTAACTTCTTTTATTGGTGGAATGGCAACATTTAACTTTCTCTTTCAAGATAAAAAAAGATTGCATTGGCTGTTTATTAGCGCGATTTTATTTGTGGTTCAAATCGGAGTGTTTTTAATTAATAAATATTACTTTCCAGATGAAATTTTAAGAATGTTAACCATTATTTTATTCGGAATTTCCAACTTCACGTTTTACAAATTTGTACTACTTCAAGAAGAATTAAAACTTAAATACACATCTTAATTTAAAGTTTTCTAACTTTGCTTCATGAAATTCACTTATCCAAAACACGAAAAATTAAAAAGCAAAACCACGATTGACTTGTTGTTTTCGGAAGGGAAATCAGTTTCAAAATATCCGTTACGTTTGGTTTATGTAGAAAACACAGAACCTAATGCGGAACTTATAAAAATGGGAGTTTCGGTATCTAAAAAATATTTCAAAAAAGCCGTAGACCGTAATTATTTCAAGCGTGTTTTGCGTGAAACCTATCGTTTAAACAAACATATTTTGGTTGATAATTTAGAAAAACCACATGCCTTTATGTTTTTCTATCAAACAAAAGAGCGACTTTCTTATCAAGAAATTGAAGAGAAAACCATCCAACTTTTTCAAAAATTCAACGAAAGGCAGAAGTAAATTGTACTTTTGGTTTAATTTTTGCTCAAGATTCTTTACTTTCGTAAACTCGTATCAATCAATACTTCTATACATGAAACGTTATTTCAGTAGAAAAATAATCATTCCCGTTGTTGCGGCAACGTTCCTTTTTGTGGGCGTTAGTTTCAAAAACGACTTTTTTGAAATTGCTAAGCAAATTGAAATTTTTACCGGACTTTTCAAAACCGTTAACCAAAATTACGTGGATGAAACCAATCCGGGTGAAATGATGGATAACGCCATAAAAAACATGTTGAAAGAATTAGATCCGTACACCGTTTTCTTTAACGAACAAGACGTTTTAAAATTCAAAATCAACAATACGGGCGAGTACACGGGCATTGGCGCCATGGTACAACGAAAAGAAGGAAAAGTTTTTCTAAAAGAAATTTACAAAGGATTTCCAGCCGATAAAGCCGGTTTAAAAGCTGGTGATGAGGTAATTCAAATTGGAGATATTAGCTTAAAAGAATACAAAGAAGATGCTTCGCAATTGTTTCTTGGTGCCAAAAACACAAAAGTTGAAATTCAATATATTCGTCAAGGAAAAACCCAAAATGCAACAATTGTTTTAGACGATGTTGAAATAAAAGCGGTTCCGTTTTTCTCGCTTTTAAAAGACAATACAGGTTACATCGTTTTAACGAAATTTACCGAAAAAGCAAGTTTTGAAACTAAAGCTGCTTTGTTAGAATTGAAAAAACAAGGCGCTACTAAAATCATTTTAGATTTAAGAGGAAATCCAGGTGGATTATTGCACGAAGCGGTAAACATTTGCAATCTTTTTGTTCCAAAAAACGAATTAATCGTAACCACAAAATCGAAAAATCCAAAACATAATTTAGAATACCGTACCAAAAACGAACCTATCGATTTAGAAATTCCGATTGCAGTAATTGTGGACGGAAAAAGTGCTTCGGCTTCGGAAATTGTAGCGGGTGCGATTCAAGATTTAGATAGAGGTGTGATTTTAGGAACCAGAAGTTTCGGAAAAGGATTGGTACAACGACCTTTAGATTTGTCTTACGGAACGCAAGTAAAAGTAACGATTTCGAGATATTACACACCTTCAGGAAGATGTATTCAGGCTTTGGATTATTCGAAAAAAGACGAAAACGGAAAAGCAATTAAGAAAAATCAGACTGAATTCACTGCTTTCAAAACCAAAGCAGGAAGAACGGTTTATGATGGCGGTGGTGTTTTACCAGATATGGAAATTGAAGAAACTAAAATGGCAACAATAACTGATGCTGTAGTTAAAACAGATGCTATTTTTAACTTTGCTACGCAATGGTATTATAAAAACCCAACCGTTTCAGGAATTCCTACCATTTCAGATACTGATTTTATTGCGTTTAAGACCTTTTTAAAACAAGAGAAAATCAGTTTAGACACCGAAACCAACAAAGCGCTGAAAAACGTGCTTGAAACGGCTAAAAAAGAAAAAATAGACACTCAAATTACGAATGAATACAAGCAATTAGAATTGGCTATTGAGAAAAATCAGGAAATGGAATTGGACAAAAACAAGAACCAAATCAAAAAACTGATTCAGGAAGATTTAATCACACGTTACCAATATCGCGAAGGTTTATACCAATTTTACACCAAAGAAAACTTGGAAATTGAAAAAGCAATTTCGCTTCTAAACAATCAAACACAATACAAATCGATTTTAAAAAAATAAGATGACACGTTTATTTTCTATACTATTTTTACTTTTCACAGTAGTATCCTTTGCTCAAGAAGAAGAAGAAGTACACTCTATATTTTTCGAATTTGACAAATACAATTTAAAAGAAGAACAAGCCAATGCCGTAGTAGCATTCGTTAGTAAAATAGACACTTCGCGCATTGAGTCGGTTCAAATTTTTGGCTATTGTGATGATAGAGGAAAAGATGCTTACAATTACACCTTATCAACTAACAGAGCCAATACCGTTAAAAACAAGCTAATTGAAAGAGGCATCAAAAGTAAAATTATCATTACGCTTGAAGGAAAAGGCAGAATCATGCTTGATGAAGATATGCAAACTAACGTTCCAGAAGCGCGTTCTAAAAACCGAAGAGTAGACGTAGTGGTAAATTTTAAACCCATTGTAATTGAAGATTTAAAAATTCCTGGCGTTTATAGTACGATTAAAAAAGATAGAATTGTAGGCGATAGGATTTATCTTGACCACGTTTTGTTTGAAAGAGGAAGTAGCCAATTGACCTATAAAGCCAAGAAAGAATTAGACCGAATTGCCTTAGAATTACACAAATACAAAAACATTCACTTCGAGATTCAAGGTCACGTATGTTGTACACCAACTTTCCAAAAAGAAGCTGTTGATCGCGATACTAAAAAGCGAGAATTATCAATAAATCGTGCTAAAAGAGTGTACAATTACTTTTTGATGAAACGTATTAGTAAAGTTCGTATGACTTATAAAGGCTATGGTAATACCCAATCTTTAAAACAAGGAAGTACTTTAGATAGAAGAGTGGAACTTTTGATTACCAAAAATGATGTAGTTCCGGTAGAACCGAAAAAGTAGTTATTTTTTCTTCATCTGAATATGCGGAATATCGTCTTCTAAATACATTTCGCTGGTTTGGATAAATCCGTGGGATTCGTAGAATTTTTTTAAGTATTCTTGTGCGGAAATAGTAATAGCTGTTTCATTGAAGTTTTCTTTTATCGCTTCAATGGAAACACGCATTAAATCGTGACCGAATTTTTTATCACGGTATTTTGGACTTACCACAACTCTTCCTATAGAAGTTTCTTCAAAATAACAGCCTTTGTTAAACAAACGAGAATAAGCTGCCAAATCGTTATTGTAATAACCTAAAACGTGAAGTGCTTTCTCGTCTTTACCATCAATATCTTGATAAACGCAATTTTGCTCCACCACAAACACTTCTGAGCGAAGCTGCAGCAAAGAATATAGTTCAACTGTAGAAAGTTCGTTAAATCGCTTTATTTTGAATGTTATTTCCATGATAAAAAAAGAAGTTCCCAATGAAGGGAACTTGATATTATTTTAAAAACTTAACCGATTGAATAATAGCTTCTAGCTCGAAAACTAAATCACGCTTCGATTTTGACGGATTATAAGTGAATCCTTCCAAAATTAAATAACGATTGTTTTTAGTGTCTTTGATTGCGTAATTAACAAATGGTCCAGCCATGAAATCGTTTTTCAATTCCCAAGTTCCTTTGGTTAAATAGGTTTTTTTACCTCCAACGGTTACATCAAACAAATAAGGTGCATAAGCTGCTTCCGTAATCATCCATGTATTTGGTAGTGTTCCGTGAATGTTAGCTTTTCCAACTTCATCACGCATTGCTGTAATGTTAGCGATGATATTGTTATCTTTTTCTACTTTTTCAATTGGAACCTGATAAATTAAAATACTGTTATAACCTGAGGTAAATTCTTTTCTTAACCAAATGAAATTGTCTTTTACCATATCGTATTTATAACCAAAACCAATTTGCAAACTCACGCCAAACTTACTTTGTACTTGAGTATCTGGAACCAACGATTTTTTCATTCGAATTTGATTCTCAATTACTTCTGAAGCTTTGATTGTTTTAATAATTTCGGCTGATTTTTCTTCTAAAACCTTTAAAACATCTTCGGTATCTGTACCAGAAATGAAAAATACGTTTTGAGGTTTTGCATATTTGTTGGTATTCGAAGCATATCCAGCTTCTTTATCTTTTTTAACAATAATGATGTTTCGACTTTTGCGAACAAATCCTTCAAAAACCTTTGTTGGATATTGATTTAAAGTAAACAATGGTTCTTCTTGTGGTAAACCATCTACGGGAACGGCAAACTTTTTACGAATGCTATCTCCAATTTCTCCGTTCCATAAGTTATCGTCAATAATAATAGAAACATTATTAATTTTACCATTAGAATCTGATAAAATTGCTTGCGTTTCTTCTTTAGAAGTTTCTTTACAAGATAAAAACGATAAGGCTACGAAAGTTAAAACTGCTAATTTTTTCATGGGGTAAAACAATTGATTATCCGTTAATTTTTAATTTCATTCCGGGTTGAATATTGTCACCGCTAATATCGTTCCATTTTTTAATATCTTCTATGGAAACGCCTGGAAATTGTTTAGAAATTGAAAATAATGAATCACCACTTTTAACCGTATAAGTCCCGTCATTATTAGATTTAGACTCTGTTTTAACGATTACTTTTTTATCCGAATAAATTTTTAATTTTTTTCCTGCCTGTATGGTATTTCCTTTTATGCTATTCCATTTTTTTAGTTCAGTAATGGAAACATTGTACTTATCGCCAATTTTGCCCAAACTTTCGCCACTCTTAATTGTGTGGAATTGAGTTTTTCGCTCAAATTTAGGTTTACTTACATAAGTGGAGTCCACATTAGATGCTATCGAATCTTTTGAAGTTGTAGCAATGAATTCCGTTTTTGTTTTTTCTTTATACGTTTCTAAATAATTCAAATACGCATAAATTTTTTCTTCATTGGAAACAAAAAGTCCCATTTTATTTTTTGGTAAACGCAAGTAATGAGGTTCATCTGCTTCAAACGGGATTACCTTTAATTTATAAATTGGATTTAAAAACTCTAATTGTTCCACAGGAATATCAAGTAATTCTGAAATATGCTTGAACGACATTTGCTTTTTCACCATAATCGTATCCGTTTCAAAATACGTTAATGGCGCTTTTTTAGGCATAATTCCGTGCTCTTTTTTGAATTCGTAAATGTAAAAAGTAGCTAAAAAAGCTGGAACGTAATTCGCAGTTTCCTTTGGAAGATTTTTACGAATGTTCCAATAATTTTGGCTTCCGCCCGAACGACGAATTGCTTTTGAAACATTTCCAGGTCCGCAGTTATAAGCCGCTAAAACCATGCTCCAATCTCCAAAAATTCCGTACAAACTTGATAAATACTGACAAGCTGCTTCCGTTGCTTTTAAAGGATCGTAACGCTCATCCACATAAGAAGTAACTTCTAAATTGTATTGTTTTCCTGTTGGATACATAAATTGCCACAAACCAGAAGCTCCAACTCGAGATTTCGCTCTAGGATTTAATGCTGATTCAACAATAGCCAAATATTTCAATTCTAACGGAATGTTATATTTTGCTAAATGCTCTTCGAACATTGGGAAATAATATTCTGAAATCGCCATTAAACGCTCAAATGCTTTTGGACGATTTTTCAAAAACGCTTTAATCGTGTTCTCTAATGCTGGATGATATTCAATATTAAAAGGCGATTTAGCATCCATTTTGGCCAAACGTTTCTTTAATAAATCAGTAGATAACTCGTAACTTACTTCGGTATCTGCATTGAAATTCGAAATATCAGAAAACATATTGTCAGACAATTCTGTGCTGGCTAATTCCGACAACCATCTTTCATCGATACAATTACTAGTGCTATGATTTACAAACGTCGTTTTCAAAGAATCCAAATAGGACATTTTAGGCAACGGAAGTAAATTTTCTTTTTCTGCAGTTTCCTGAGCGAAGCTAAAAAGCGACAGAAAAAGTGATGTTATTATTAAACTTTTTTTCATTCTGTTTTTTGTTTTTTGGGGCATGTTGATTAGTAATAACTTAATAACCAACGTTTTATTGTACTCTTATTCTAAAATAGCTGCAATTCCAGGTAAGGTTCTGCCTTCCAGCATTTCTAACATCGCTCCACCACCGGTAGAAACGTAACTCATCTTTGGCTCTAATCCAAATTGTTTTACAGCAGCAACGCTATCGCCACCACCTACAAGTGAAAAAGCTCCATTTGCAGTTGATTCTGCAATATATTCGCCTAAAAAAATTGTTCCTTTTGCAAAGTTTTCCATTTCAAAAACACCTAATGGACCATTCCAAAGAATCGTTTTTGAATCTAAAATAATGCGTTTAAAAATTTCTAACGATTTTGGCCCTGCATCTAAACCTTGCCATCCGTCTGGAATTTTATTCACATCAACCACTTGTGTATTGGCGTCATTCGAAAATGCATCTGCCGCCACTACATCAACAGGAATGTGAATTTGTACACCTTTTTCTTTGGCTTGTTTTAAAATTTCGATGGCCAATTCTAATTTATCATCTTCACAAATTGAATTTCCAATTTTTCCTCCTAACGCTTTCACGAAAGTAAACGTCATTCCACCACCAATAATCATGTGGTTTACTTTATCTAAAATATTTTCAATCACCGTAATTTTTGAAGAAACTTTACTTCCTCCTAATATCGCAACGACCGGTTTTTCTGAGTTTTTCAATACTTTTTCGATACTTTCAATTTCTTTGGCTAACAAATAACCGAAGCATTTCGCCTCTTTAAAAAATTGCGCAATAATGGTTGTGGAAGCATGTGCTCTGTGAGCCGTTCCAAAAGCATCATTCACATAAATATCACCTAAAGAAGCTAATTTTTTAGAAAATTCAACATCTCCTTTTTCTTCTTCGGCATAAAAACGTAAGTTTTCTAATAATAAAATTTCGCCTGGTTGTAGATTTTTCGCTGCATTTTCTGCTACATCTCCAATACAATCAGAAGCAAAATGTACTTTTTGACCTAAGATTTCCTCAGTTTTAGAAACGATGTGTTGTAACGAATATTTTGCTTCAACACCTTTTGGTCTTCCTAAGTGACTCATTAAAATTACACTTCCGCCATCTTTCAATATTTTGTCAATTGTAGGCTTTGCTGCCTCGATTCTTGTAGCATCGGTAACCTTAAAATTTTCATCTAATGGTACATTAAAGTCTACTCGGATAATTGCTTTTTTATTATTGAAATTGAAGTCGTTGAGTGTTTTCATTTATTGATTTTTTAATTCGAATGATTGCAAATATAAATTATTGTATTTTAAATCTTTATAATAAATATCATATTTTGTGTTTTTTTTAAATCTTGCAAAACCATTTTTTTGATTTCTTTTCTATCAATTTTGGTAATTTTTGATTAGGTTTGTTCCATGCTTTTCAAAGATATTTTAGGACAAGAACATATTAAAAATCACCTAACTAAGAGTGCCGAAGCCGGAAGAATTCCGCACGCTCAGTTGTTTGTGGGTCCCGAAGGTTGTGGCACACTTCCTATGGCGATTGCCTATGCACAATATATTTTATGTGGTAATGTAGGTGGAGAAAATGTAGGAGAAAACACGGCTTGTAACCTAAAATTCGAACATTTTTCGCATCCCGATTTGCATTTTGTTTTTCCTGTTGCTACAACCGACAGTGTTAAAAGTCATGCTACTAGTGATCATTTCATGGTAGAATGGCGTCAATTTTTAACCGAATCGCCTTACGGAAGTTTGTTTGATTGGTTGAAAAACCTTGGAATTCAAAACAAACAAGGGTTAATAGGTGTTGATGAAGCAACTGAAATCAATAAAAAATTATCTTTAAAAGCCTACGAAGGTGGTTACAAAGTAATGATCATTTGGATGGCCGATAAAATGAATGGTCCTTCGGCAAATAAATTATTGAAATTATTAGAAGAACCACCGGCTAAAACCGTTTTTATTTTAATTACAGAAAGCACTAGCGATATGTTGCAAACGATTCTTTCACGTTGTCAAGTTATTGATTTTATTGGTTTGAGCGAAAGTGTTATTGCAGAAGCTTTGGTTTCACGTGAAAATTGTGAGCCAACTGTTGCTAAAAAAATCGCGCATCAAAGCGAAGGAAATTACAATAAAGCGTTGCATATTTTACGAAAAGAGGATGATGAATATCCTTTTGACGAATGGTTTGTAGAATGGGTGAGAAGTGCTTTTCGTGCCAAAGGAAATGCCGCTGCCATAAACGATTTAATTGCTTGGAGCGAAAACATTGCATCTACCGGAAGAGAAACGCAAAAACAATTTTTACACTATTGCATTCACTTTTTCAGACAAGCGTTGTTACTGAATTACAAAGCAAATGATTTGGTGTTTTTAGAAACAAAAGTGCCTAAATTTGAATTAGAAAAATTTGCTCCGTTTGTAAATGGTGCAAATATTACAGATATTTACAAAGAATTAGAAGATGCTATTTACCACATTGAACGCAACGGAAATAGCAAAATCATTTTAACCGATTTGTCTATAAAATTAACTCGATTAATCCATAAAAACGCATAATTATGACACAAGTAGCTCCACTATTAGTTTTGGCTTTTTTAGCAATTACCTTTTTACAATCTGGATATGATAAAATTAAAGACTGGAAAGGCAATGTAGAATGGTTAAATGGTCATTTTTCAAATACTATTTTGGCAAAGCAAGTTCCGTTTGCATTAGGAATTGTACTTGTTTTAGAAGTGGTTTCGGGAATTTTATGTGTTTCGGGAATTATCCAACATTTAATGCAAGATGTGGTGATTAGAGGTTTAGGTTTTTATGGTGCTATTTTATCTTGTATTACGTTACTTTTCCTTTTGTTCGGACAACGTTTAGCAAAAGATTACGATGGTGCAAGAACTATTGTTATTTACTTTATTCCAGCTGTTTTAGTGGTTTTTTGGTTGAATTAGTTTTCTATTTATAAATTAGTAGTAATTTAAAATGAGGAACTTTAAAACTGAAAAAGATAAATTATTATCAGAATTGGAATCTGAAATAAAAAGTCATCCCGACAATGAAATTCTGAAAACTTTATATCGAAATTTAAACTCTCATCAATCTGTAAATGAACTAAATGGAGTTCTAAGCAGAATTATTGTTGACAGTTTAGATTATGAATTTCAAATCGGTCAAAAATTAATTGAATTTGAAAATTTTTTTTCAGACTTTTCTAATTCAATCCGTTCTGACGAATTGAGAAAATTAGCAAAAAAGTTAATTAAACAAAATATTCGTATCACATTTTATGGTAAAGCTTGGTCAGAAAATCATTCTGATTGGATTTATTTTGACAAAGTGTTTGATTTAAAAAAAATGAGAGAAAACTTTTCTCTTGGTGATAGTATAATTGAACATCAGAATTTCGACAATAAATCTGGTTTAGAAATCGGATTTATAGATAAAAATACTAACGAAGGAATAATGGGAAAAGTTAAATAAAACTCTGCTAACCAAAATAATCTTCAATTTCTACTTCCTAATTCTATCACAAATCAGCTACTAAAATAATGCTTCACTTATTCAAGAGATGCTTAACAGCATGACAACTTTGATGGAAAAAATTCTATTTAACCCAAACTCGCTTTATACAAACGTAATTCATCCCAGGAAAATTTATCGCCGTGGATTTCTTTTAATTCGCCTAAACTTTCACCTTTAAAATCTTTAAAAGCCGCTCTTAAATCGGAAATTTTATCTTCTGGTAAAATGTCGGAAAGTTGTACAATTTCCATTTGAATCAACTTGGTAAAATGGTTGTAAATGGTTTGTGGTGTAAGTTTTCGCTGTTTTGCAATTTCGTAAATCGATAAGTTTTGTTTCCACAATTCTAAGGTATCTTCAATAGTGGATTTCTTTGGTTCTTTTGTTTTTTTCTTCTTCGAATCGGTGTAATACGAAACGTCTTCGTCGTCTTCCACCAAAGCTGCGTGCGAAGTTCTAAAGCGTTCTGCCACAACTACCAACTTATTGATTTTATAAGTACTCATGTCTTCCGAAATTAAATTTTTCTTCGAAATTTCTTTTCCTTCGACAATGATATTGGTGAGTAATTTTGCTTTTTTCAGTTGTAAAATCGCTTTAATTTGAAGCTCTTCTAAAACCAATAATTCGTCATAAAATGCTTTTACTTTTTTGATGCGTTTTACTTCTTCAATTTTCAACAATAATTCTTCGGCGACAGTATCTAATATTTTGAAAAAATATTGATAAGCCGCATCACATCGCTCCTTCACGAAATTCACATCCAAATTTTCATCGTAGAAAATTTTCTGCAATTGCGATAGAAATTTTCCAGAAGGTTCTAAAATTTCGGCGATTTTATCGTGTTGGGTTTTTGCCCAATCGTTGTGCTTTGTTTTTGGCGATTTTGGTGCTTCAGAGTTATAACTAAACAAATGATTGCGCCATTCTTGACCTAATTCTTTGAAATCAAATGAGTTAAGCAACGTATTCAGCCAAAAAAACAATGTTTCTTTAGCTAACGAATGTTGTAAAATTTCTTCAGAAGCTTTGTTTTCGGCATAATTAAGCACTTCTTCATCGCTTGAAATGCCATTCATTCGCAACGGAGACAGTAAAATAAGCCCTTTTAACGAACGCAAACGCGATAAAGCCACATACGCTTGTCCGGGTGCAAAAACTTGCGATACATCGAGCGCTGCTTTGTCGAAAGTTAAGCCTTGACTTTTATGAACTGTAATTGCCCAAGCCAATTTAATTGGGTAGTGGACAAAAGTTCCGATGACTTCTTCTTCAATTTCTTTAGTATTTTCGTTGACTTTGTAGCGAATATTCTGCCATTCGTACCTTTCAACTTCAATGGTTTTGTTTTCTTCGGGAAAATGAACAAAAATTTCTTTTTCGGTTAACGAACTAATGACGCCCATTTTTCCGTTGAAGAATTGCTTTTCGAAATTCAAATCGTTTTTAATAAACATGACTTGCGCTCCGACTTTTAGTTGCAATTTTTCTTCTAAAGGATAAATTTTTTCTGGAAAATCAGCTGTGATTTCTGGTAAATAGGTGAATTGTTTCCCTTCTAAATCTTGTAAAGACTGAGCATTTATGGTGTCTGCTTTAGAATTGTGCGTGGTTAAAATGATGAATCCTTTATTTTTCTTAAGATCAAAATTTGGTTGTACAAATTGATTTAGAATCTTGACATCTTCCGAAGTGATTTTATTGTGACGTAAATTATTCAAAACATCAATAAATTCGGCATCTGTTTGACGGAAAATCTTATCTAATTCGATGTATAAAGGCGGATATTGTTGAATAATGTGCGAATGAAAAAAGAACATACCTCGATAATAATTCTTTAGCATTTCCCATTCTTCATTTTTCACTACTGGTGGTAATTGTAGTAAATCTCCTATAAATAATACTTGAACTCCACCGAAAGGTCTTTCGTTTCTTCTCACTTTTCGCATCATAAAATCCATCGCATCCAACACATCGGCACGCAACATAGATACTTCATCGATAACTAACAATTCCATATTTCGAATTACGGAACGTTTCACGTTATTCATCTTAAAATGACGTCCTAGCGAATCACGATTTTCGAATTTTACAGTGTCTGAAAAATGTGGAAGTTGTTTATTATCAGGAATAAAAGCAGCAAAAGGCAACTGAAACATCGAATGAATCGTAACGCCATTTGCATTCAAAGCGGCAATTCCGGTTGGTGCTACAACAACTGTATTTTTATGTGTCGTAGCGATAATTTCCTTTAAAAGTGTGGTTTTTCCGGTTCCTGCTTTTCCGGTTAGGAAGATGGATTTATTGGTTTGATTAATAAATCGGAGGGTGTAACTAGCTGCGGCTGATATTGGTTCCATGTGGCGTAAAATTTTAAAAAACAAATATATAGAAACGAATAGAAATAAAAAAGTCCCGAGTAATCGGGACTTTCAATTATTTTTTTTCTTCTTCCTTAGTGGCTACTTTGTCGTCTTTCTTAGTAGCTTTGTAAGTATCATTAAGCTCTTTTAAAACTTCTTTTGTGATATCATAACCATCTTTAGCGTAAAGAACTGTTGCAGCATCACCTGTTCCGTAGATATAATCATATCCTTTTTTCTTGCCGTAATCTTTGATAAATTTCTTTACTTCACTGATTAAAGTATCTTTTAAAACCGCTCCTTCTTGTTGTAATTGTTGTACTAAAGCATTTTGCTCCATACCTAATTCTTGCTCTCTTTGTTGCAAAGAAGCTCCCATTTGTTGTGCCCATTGTGGTCCTTTTGCTTGCGCATTTTGACGGAAATTTTGTGCATCGGCTTGAAAAGCTCTTACTTTAGCTTCTAAAGGGCGACCTAATTCTTCAGATTTTACTTTGAATTTATCATCTTCATCTTTGAATTTTTCGTATTTCTCGATTAACTCAGCAGTATCTATATATGCAGTTTTAAAATCTTTTGAACTTGTTTCTGTTTTGTTACATGCTAAAACGCTTAATGCAACACCTAAAATCAATACTAATTTTTTCATGGTTGTATATTGGTAATTAATAATTTTTCGTAAAAGTAATAATAAGTTGTAAAGTAACAAATTTGTTGCTTTTTTATTTATTTTTCAACTATAAGAATTTCTTATTTCGATTTTAAAATTTGATAGATTCAAGCTATTAAAAGTGACTTTCACAAATCGACTAAGTCAAATCTTTTAAAAAAAGACAATAAATCACATCAAAACATCTAAAAAACTGCCTAAAATCGCTTTAAAATGATTTTTACTTGTTTTTTAGTACATAAATATGTGATGAAAACTCTTTTTTGAACAATCCAGATACATTTGAAATCAAACCAATAAAAAACCCGGAAATAAAATTCATTTTTCCTGATTTATATTTTTCTGATAAAAGTGACACATAAAAACTATCAAACCACATTGGTTTAATATCTTCTAGATTCATATTTTGTTTGTCGAATAATTTTTCGATTGCTGTTTTTGAAAAATGCCATAAATGTCTTGGCACATCATAAGCTGCCCAAAATTCTTTATAGTGATTGGCATCATACGATTTGAAATTTGGAACCGCAATAATAATCGTTCCAGAAGGTTTCAACAAACGTTTCAATTCGGCTACTTGATGTTCGACATCCGGAACATGTTCTAAAACATGCCACATGGTAATTACATCAAATGAATTGCTTTCTAACTTTTCAATGTTGTCACCAAACTTAATTCCTTTTCCAACAGCAATTCCTTTTGCTTTATCATTTGGTTCAATTCCTAGAATATCCCAATTCTGATTTTTAGCTTCCAAAAGAAAATCTCCTGTTCCAGCACCAATGTCTAAAATTCTTCCTTTCAAAGGTTGGTACGAATTAATCAAACTTACTTTATCACGAATTGCTTTTCTTTTGATAAAATGATACATTTTTTCAAACATCGTTCGTTTTCCATCGGTGTGAGAAATATAATCTTCAAATTCGTAATACGAACCTAATTTATCTAAAGTAGGTTGGGGATGCGTTTTTAAAATTTGATATTCTTCATTAAACAACAAGGAAAAAGATTCTCCAGAAACTGAAAAATCTTTAACGGTAATAAAACTTTTATCTTCTAAAAAATTCATTTATTTTATTTTTATGCGAAAGGCTTATTTTAATAGGGTTGACAGCGTTGTTTCACGTGAAACATTTTTACTGAATACTAAAAACTGAACACTGAACACTTTCTTATCTTCCCATGTATATCAGCAACACTGAAATATCACTTGGAGAAACTCCGCTAATACGAGAAGCTTGTGCAATAGTTCGTGGTCGAATTTTATTTAATTTTTGTTTGGCTTCAATTGAAATCGATTGGATTTTATCGAAATTAAAATTATCTGGAATAATCATATCTTCTAAACGAGTCAACTTATCCGCATTGTTTTTTTCCTTTTCGATATAACCAGAATATTTAACTTGAATTTCAGCTTGCTCCACCACTTCTTGATCCAAATCATGTTCTTCGATATAAGCCGCCACTTTTTTAAACTTTCTAAAATCTTCCAAATCCAATTGTGGACGAGAAAAGACTTTAAACATTTTATCAGGTTGACTCATCGGAGCAGAACCTTTAGCTTCTAATATTGGATTTGCTTCTTCTGGTTTTAAACTTGTTTCTCTAAAGAAATTTACCATTGCATCCGATTGAGAGAATTTTTGTTCCATACGAATCAAACGCTCTTCTTTAGCTAAACCAATTTCAAATGCTTTTGGCGTTAATCTAAAATCTGCATTATCTTGACGAAGTAATGTTCTGTACTCAGCACGAGAAGTAAACATACGATAAGGTTCTTCTGTACCTTTAGTAATTAAATCGTCAATTAAAACTCCAATGTAGGCTTCGTCTCTTTTTAAGATAAATGGTTCTCTATTCTGAACCTTTAATGCTGCATTAATTCCCGCCATTAAACCTTGAGATGCTGCTTCTTCGTAACCAGTTGTTCCATTAATTTGTCCAGCAAAATACAAACCTTCGACTAATTTAGTTTCTAAGGTGTGTTGTAATTGTGTAGGAGGGAAGTAATCGTATTCGATAGCATAACCAGGTCTGAAAAATTTCACATTCTCGAATCCGGCTACCGAACGTAAAGCTTTGAACTGAACATCTTCTGGTAACGAAGTTGAGAATCCATTGATATAATATTCACAAGTTGTCCAACCTTCTGGTTCTACAAAAAGCTGATGTCTTTCTTTATCAGCGAAACGATTAATCTTATCTTCAATCGAAGGACAATATCTCGGACCTAAACTTTTAATTCTTCCGTTGAACATTGGACTTCTATCAAAACCTTCACGTAAAATATCGTGCACTTCTAACGAAGTATACGACATCCAACAAGAACGTTGTGTTTTTAATGGAGCGGTCAAATTAGAATACGAAAACTTTTCTGGAACATCATCGCCAGGTTGCTCTGTCATTTTAGAAAAATCTAAAGAACGACCATCCACACGTGGAGGTGTTCCAGTTTTCATTCTTCCTGATTCGAAACCTAATTTCACTAAATCTTCAGTAATTCCAAAAGAAGCACTTTCTCCTGCACGACCACCACCAAATTGTTTGTCACCAATATGAATCAATCCGTTCAAAAAAGTACCATTTGTCAACACAACTGACTTTGCTTTGATTTCCACTCCAAGTGAAGTTTTCACACCAACAATCTTTCCATTCTCTGCTAAAATCCCAGCCACCATTTCTTGGTAGAAATCCAAATTCGGGGTATTCTCCAACATGGTTCTCCATTCATCCGAAAAACGCATTCTGTCCGATTGCACTCTTGGCGACCACATGGCAGGACCTTTTGATTTATTCAACATCTTGAACTGGATCGCGGTCTTGTCAGAAACAATTCCAGAATATCCTCCCAAGGCATCAATCTCACGCACAATTTGTCCTTTTGCAATTCCACCCATGGCTGGGTTGCATGACATTTGCGCAATGTTTTGAAGATTCATTGTCACCAAAAGTGTAGAGCACCCCATGTTGGCAGCAGCAGCAGCAGCTTCACAACCGGCGTGACCAGCACCAACAACAATTACATCATATTGATTTAAAAACATCTTTTATAAATATTATGTTCCACGTGAAACATTTAAAAAAATCTATTTTACAAGCTTAATGTTCCACGTGAAACATTTGCATTTTTTCTTCTTCTTTCGAACGCATAAAAGCTTCGTCTTTTGGAGATTTATCTTTATAACCACAATAGTGTAAAACCCCATGTGACAATACGCGTTTTAACTCCTCTTCAAAAGAAACATTAAAATCACTAGCGTTATCCTTTACTCGCTCAATAGAAACAAAAATATCGCCTTGTATTAAATTTCCTACTGTGTAATCGAAGCTAATAATATCCGTTAAAGTATCGTGATCAAGGTATTCTACATTGATTTTATGTAGGTATTCGTCATCACAAAAGATATAATTGATTTCACCTTCATCGAACCCTTCAGATTCAATAATGCGTGAAATCCAATCTTCATATTGAGCCTCGTGTTCGAGTTCGAAATCTGTTTCGTAATTAAAACTAATCATTGCCTTTAAAATAGTTTTGAACCTTCTGGTTAAAATTGGGTTGCAAAGGTAAGCTTTGTCTGTTTAATATTTCAACACTATTGAGATATTCTTTTAATTCCTTTGAAAGTGGAGAAGTGCTACCATTATAGTTCTTATCATTTGTTTTTGACTGACGCTTGGTGTCTTCACCTTGTTGTTGAATCGCTTTTTCTAATTTTAGAAGTTCGTGTTTTAAATTCAACATCTTTTGCAACGTTTCGTTTTTAAAACCTTTATTGATTAATTGCTTTTCGATATCTTTCATTTGATTCAAAGCATTCTGACCTTGACCTGTCATGCCTTCTTTTTCTAAAGCTTTTTGCAAAGCATCACGCAATTGTTGTTGCTCTTTTATAATTTCCAAAACTTTACCAGCATTCCCTTCAGAACCATTCTCACCATCTTCACCATTCTCACCCGATTGTCCCTTTTGTTTTCCTTGACCAGGTTTTTCACCTGGCTTTTCTCCGGGTTTTTCGCCAGGCTTATCTCCAGGTTTCATCCCGTCTTTCATTTTTTCACCCAAACCTTCTTGTTGTTTGATGATGTCTGGAAGTTGCATTCCTTTTCCACCACCTGGTTTTGGTTTTCCTTTTCCGGAACCTTGGCCTTGCATTTCCATATTCATTTCGCTTTGCACATTACTTAAATAATCTGCTAAACGGTTGGCTGATGTTAAAACATATTGCTGATGTGAAGCTCCTTTTTGAATGTTATTATCCGCTAAAGTTTCTAAAGTCTTATCTAAATTATAATGGATTTCTCCGACTTCATTTAGAATCGTTTCAGTAATTTTTGGATTACGTAAGGCTACTGCAAATAAACTATCATCTACGTGTTTGAATTGTAATTTCAAATCTTGTTGCTTTTTTAACACCTTATTCAATTGCAAAGAACGCACTTCAGATGAATTTGTAGTCTTAATTAAACTTTCTTCATCGAATGAAAAAGCTAATAAATTATCTAGAATCTGACGTAACAATTTAGCATCTTCTTGCATTTGTTCCATTTCACCTGATTGCATAGATTGGGCCATTTTCTGACTCATTTGTTTCATCTTAGCTGCCGCCGATTTTTGCTTTGGTTTTGCTTTCTGTTGGTTTTGTTTTTGCAATTCATCAGAAGCTTTTTCCATGTCCTTTTTCACATCCTCTTGTTCATTCTTATCATTAGGAATATCCATCGGAGCTTTTAATTCTTTATTTTCTTTATCTAATTCTTCAAGTTCTTTCTTAATATCGTCAAACTCTTTATTGATGGCGTCTTGATTTTCCTTGTTATTTTCTTTAGTGTCATCAGCTAATTTTTCTTCCTTATCAGCTAACTTGTCTAATTTATCAGCGAGTTGTTCCGCTTTTTGTTCTACATAAAAACGTTTTGTTAACTCAACTAACTGTTCTAAATTCTGCTGTTGATTTTTTGCATTCTGTTTTAGTTTATCAGCTTTATCGAAAAGTTTATCTTTCTCTAATTTCTTAGAAAGCTCTTCTAATTCTTTAAGAAGTTTTTCATTTTTCTCTGCCTGTTTTTCGGCTTCTTCTAAACGACGTAATAATTCTTCTTTGTCTTTATCTTGTGATTTTGGATTGAATTCTTCCAAATTCTCCGTTAGCTTTTTTGTGAATTCTTTCATCATTTCGTCTTGTTGTTTTTGACGGTTGATAAAGTCTTCCACTTTCTTCTGATCTTTGAAATCTAAATTAGATTTCTCTTTATTCATCTTTTGCAGTTTGTCCAATTCCGAAATTTGCTTCTCTTGATTTTGAAGCGATTTTTCTAAACTATTGATGTTTTCATTCTGCTCTTGCAACTGTTTGTCTTCCTTTTGGTCTTCAGTCAATTCATAATGAAGAAAAACAGATGATTTTGTGCTTTTATAATTGTTAACTACATCATTATCAAATACTTCAAAATAATATTCGTAATTTACACCTTCTTCAATCGCTAAACCATTAGGAAACGAATAAACAAATTGATCAACCGCTTGTTTGTTGATAGCTAAATTCGCTTTTCGAACTGCATTTGGATTTTCTTTCGGATAAAAAACAACTTGTAACTTTGATAAACCATGATCATCGGCAACTTGACCAATCATCATTTTAGCTTTCAACTTTAATGAATCAGGCGCAATTTGAACCGAAATTGTTGGATATTGATCTTTAATCGTTGCGATTTGATACGAAAGTTTTTCAAACTCGTTGATATTTCTATTCGATGTAATTACTTCGTAACTCAAATTATCCGATATTCTTCTTGAAAGCGAAAAGATATTTTCTTTATTAGCGAAAACACTAACTTGATTATTCGATTTGAAACTAACATTATCCGTTGCCAAAGCATTAATTCTCCAATTCACAACGGTTCCTTCAGGAACAACAGCGTTTCCAGTTCCTTGAATGATTTCCGATTTTTTACCTAAATAAGAAGGATATTGCAACACCATTTCAAAGTTGGCAATCGTTGGAACATCCACCACATTAATTTGATACTCTTTCGAATTCAAACCATTCGCTAAAAGTGAAAAAGTAACATCTTTAGATAATTTTGAAAACGTATATTCAAAAACTCCAGGTTTTGTACTTTGTAAAAAATATTCTTCATCGCCAATTTGAATCGCAATATTTTCAGGCATAACTTTTCCTTGCGTTTTCACTTGTAACACAAAATCGGAATTCTGTTGTGCTGTTAATGATTTATTCAATACTACAAATTCAAATGGTGCAGGCGGAGCATATTTCGTTTCATAATTCACTACTCGAGCAAAACTTTTCGAAATGATTTCGGAATTTCCGGTAACGAAAAACAAAATCAATAATAGGATTGGAATAATCGCATAAGGTAAAAACTTCTTGTTCTTAGCAAAATTAACCGCATTTGAAAACGGAATTGGTTGTAACGAAGCTGCTTTTTGTTCGATGGAAGCTGCTAATAATTCAGAAGTTTGACTTTGGTTTGCCAATTGTAAAAAGTTCAACAATTTATCTTGTACTTCTGAAAAGTGATTTCCGATGATAGCTGAAGCTTGCTGGTAATTGATTCCTTGTTGTAATTTGAATAATTTAAACAGTGGAAAAGCAATGAATCGAATCAATAAAAACGATTCTACGCCAACGAACAACCAGAATAAAATAGTTCTTCCAAATGTAGATAACCATAAAAAGTATTCAATCAATAAGGTAAAAATGAAATACAACAAGCCCAATCCGATGAAAAGAATAACTCCTTTTATCAGTTCATTGGTATAAAACTTCTTGATAAACCCTTCGAGCTTATCGAAAATAATGCTTTTTGCTCCCAAGATTGTTGATATACTGTTTATAACCGATAAAAATACAACATCTTAGGAGATTAGTCAATAGGTTTTTAGTGAAACTTAACATTTGTAGAATAGGATTGTTAATAACCATAAGATTTTCTAAATTCTAAATTCTTACTTCTAATTTGTAATCGTATCTTTGCACAAAATTTAATGAAATGTCAGTAAGAGTAAGATTTGCACCAAGTCCAACAGGACCTTTGCATATTGGTGGTGTTCGTACCGCTTTATTCAATTATTTATTTGCCAAAAAACATGGTGGTACTTTCTATTTACGTATTGAAGATACCGATCAAACGCGTTTTGTTCCAGGAGCAGAAGCTTATATTTTTGAAGCTTTGGAATGGTTAGGAATTGCGCCAGAAGAAACCGTTGGAAAGAATGAAAAATTCGGACCTTATCGTCAAAGTGAACGTAAAGCGATGTATCAACAATATGCGGACCAATTGATAAATTCAGGTTGGGCGTATTATGCTTTTGATACGGCTGAGAGTTTAGATGCGATGCGAAAAGAAGCAGAAGCAAACGGAAACACGTTTATTTATAATCATTCGGTTAGAGAACAATTGGATAACTCGTTGACAGTTTCACGTGAAAAAGTGGAAGAACGAATTGCAAATGGAGAACATTATGTAATCCGTTTTAAAACACCTGTGAATGAAATTTTAGAATTAAAAGATATCATTCGTGGCGATATTAAATTTGATACCAATTTATTAGACGATAAAGTATTATTCAAATCGGATGGAATGCCAACGTATCATTTAGCGAATATTGTAGATGACCATTTAATGGAAACTTCCCATGTGATTCGTGGTGAAGAATGGTTGCCATCGATGCCATTACACGTTTTATTATACAAAGCATTTGGTTGGAATGCTCCCGAATTTGCACATTTACCATTGATTTTAAAACCAATTGGAAACGGAAAATTATCAAAACGTGATGGTGATAAAATGGGATTCCCAGTATTTCCTTTAGAATGGAAAACTGAAGAAGGAATTTCATCTGGTTACAGAGAAAACGGATTTTTCCCTGAAGCAGTGATCAACTTTTTAGCATTGTTAGGTTGGAATGACGGAACCGAACAAGAGATTTTCTCGTTAGAAGAATTGGTAGAAAAATTTGATTTAAACCGAATTCACAAAGCAGGAGCGAAATTTGACCCAGAGAAAAACAAATGGTTCAATCATCAGTATTTGCAAAAGCAAAGTGATGCAAGTTTAGCGGAAAGCTTTAAATCAATTTTAGATAAAAAAGGAATCTCGACTTCGCTCGATTTGACAAAAGTGGTTTCTTTGATTAAAGAAAGAGCGCATTTCGTAAATGAGTTTTGGGATTTAGCGGATTATTTCTTTGAAGCTCCAACAACTTACGAGGAAAAAGCAGCTAAAAACTGGAAAGAGGAAACACCAGGTTTAATGCAACAAGTGATTTCGGAATTAGAGAAAATTGAAGATTTTACTTCTGCTAACATCGAAATCTTATTAAAAGAATGGATGACAGCAAACGAAATTGGAATGGGGAAAGTAATGCAACCGTTACGATTGAGTTTAGTAGGAGCGTTAAAAGGTCCGCATTTATTCGATATTATTGAAATGATTGGAAAAGCCGAAACGGTTAAGAGAATAGAAAAAGCAATAGCTAGTTTATAAAAGAAAAGCCCTGATAATTCAGGGCTTTTTATATTAAAGATAAATTGTAATCTGACCACTAATCAAACCAATATTTCCTTTCATTTTTTCGCCAAGTAACTTTACGTTATCGTTGTTTTTTAGATTTCCAAAAAAATTAGTTAAACCATATTGGTAGCCAATTCTAGCTCTTACGTTTTTGATTCCACCGTTGATTCCTACGTAGAAATTAGCGTTAATTTTAGAAACATCTACAATGTCTTTGGCAATTAAACCGGGTTGGTCTAACAATAAATTGTTTTCGTCGTCTTTATCAATTCCTAATTTTCCATTTACTTGTAAAACCGGGCCAAATTCTAAATTCAAATGGTCTTCAATTGCTACATAACTTGGTACAATATAAATTTGTACGGCCGACATTTTGAAACTGGTTTGTGTTTGTAATAATCCTTTTAATGTTGGTATAGAGAAATTACTATCGGTAAAAAACATACCAAAACTCATTTGCCAGTTGTTATAATAATTTCCTCTAACACTGAAACCACCAATCCATCCAGTTTCAGGAGTTACAGTGAAATTATCGGTATAAATATTTAGTTGGGTTAAACCCGCACCAATTCCTATTCGGTTACTGTCTTTAAAACCGCGTTGCGCCATTGCAACAGTTGAAATTATTAGAAAAATAAAAACTAATTTCTTCATTTATATAAATTTAGGGGGCAAAAATAGGGTTTATAAATTTGTTTTTGTAACTTTTTACTTTAAAAAGCGTATAACTATAAATCTAAAAACTAAACATTATGGAGTTTATTATGTTTCCAATTATTTTCGTTGGATTAATTGTTCTTTTTTCTTCTTTTTTTACCGTAAAACAACAGATTGTAGCGGTTGTGGAACGTTTTGGAAAATTTCACAGCATTCGTAATTCGGGATTACATTTAAAAATTCCAATTGTGGATAGGATTGCAGGAAAAGTAAATTTAAGAATTCAACAATTAGATGTTATCATCGAAACCAAAACTAAAGATAACGTATTCGTTAAAATGAAAGTTTCGGTACAGTTTAAAGTATTACAAGAAAAAGCATACGAAGCGTTTTATAAATTAGAATATCCTCACGATCAGATTACGTCTTATGTATTTGACGTAGTGCGTGCAGAAGTTCCAAAATTAAAATTAGACGACGTTTTTGAGCGTAAAGATGATATTGCAGTTGCGGTAAAACGTGAATTAAACGAAGCGATGACAACTTATGGATATGACATTATCAATACGTTAATTACGGATATTGATCCAGATATTCAAGTTAAAAATGCGATGAACCGTATTAATGCGGCTGACCGTGAAAAAACAGCAGCTGAATACGAAGCGGAAGCTGGAAGAATAAGAATTGTTGCCAAAGCCAAAGCTGAAGCAGAAAGTAAAAGACTTCAAGGTCAAGGTATTGCTGACCAAAGAAGAGAAATTGCTCGTGGTTTAGTAGAATCTGTAGATGTGTTGAATAAGGTGGGAATTAATTCTCAAGAAGCTTCGGCTTTAATTGTTGTAACGCAACATTATGACACTTTACAAGCAATTGGTGCAGATGCAAATAGTAATTTAATTTTATTACCAAATTCACCTCAAGCCGGAAGTGATATGTTGAACAATATGGTAGCTTCTTTTAGTGCATCAAACCAAGTGGGTGAAATGATGAAAAAAGGAAACATCAAAAAAGTTGCTAAGAAACATCAAAAAGACGAATTTGGAACAGAAGGAGAATCTGAAGAAGTATAATTGAAATTTAGATACTGAACTAAATTCAATATAACAAAAACGAAAACCATCAATTTTTAATTGGTGGTTTTTTTATGCTTAATTGTAAAAAATAGAATCCTGACAGGTTTTTGAAACCTGTCAGGATTAAAACAAGTGATTTTTCGCTTAAAACTAAAATAAAGCGATTTCAGCCAATTTCATTAACAAAGATGTAAAAACACTTTACCTAAAAAAGTTTTTTTCTTACAATTCATTTATGAAAGTCAGTTTTTTAAGTTTTTAATTATTAAAAATTAATTTTTGATAGATTTTATTAATAATGATTTTTAGTGATGATTTTTTAATTTTTTATCGAGATTTTTATATAAAACAAAAACGTGTCAGGTTTTGAAAATCTGACACGTTTAAAATATGATTAAGATGCTGAACTAAATTCAGCATGACAAAAAATCGAAAATTTTTATTGTTCTGAAATTTTTGCCCAAGTATCTCTAAGTCCAACTGTTTTGTTGAAAACTAATTTTTCAGCTGTTGAATCTCTATCTACACAAAAATAGCCTAAACGTTGAAATTGAAAATGATCTAATTCTTTTGAAGTAACTAAACTTGGTTCTACATAACCCGTAATTACTTTTAATGAATTTGGATTGATAAATTCTTTAAAATCAACTTCTTTATCTTTATCTGGACTTTCATTGGTAAATAATCTATCATACACACGAACTTCTGCTTCTTTTGCATGAGGAATAGAAACCCAATGAATCGTTCCTTTTACTTTTCTTTGACTTGCTTCTGTTCCGCTTCCTGATTTAGAATCTACGTCGTAAGTAGCATGAATTTCGGTAATATTTCCGTTTTCATCTTTTACAACTGATTCACCTTTAATGATATACGCATTTTTCAAACGTACTTCAGTTCCTAAAGTCAAACGGAAAAATTTCTTGTGTGCTTCTTCTTGAAAATCTTCTCTTTCGATATATAATTCTTTAGAAAAAGGGACTTTTCTATACGTCATTACTTCTTCTTCCGGATTATTTTCAGCTTCTAACCACTCTTCTTGTCCTTCAGGATAATTCGTAATTACTAATTTCACTGGATCTAAAACTGCCATTACACGAGGTGCAACTTTGTTCAAATCTTCACGAACACAGAATTCTAAAAGCGAAACATCAATCAAATTATCGCGTTTTGCAATACCGATTGTATTAGCAAAATTTACAATAGAATTTGGTGTATAACCACGTCTTCTCATTCCAGAAATCGTACTCATACGAGGATCATCCCAACCTGTAACATGCTTTTCTTCAACTAATTGCAATAATTTACGTTTAGAAACAACCGTATGTGATAAATTTCTACGCGCAAATTCTCTTTGTTTTGGACGCACTTTTGTTGGATCATAAATTTGATTCAAAAACCAATCATATAATTCACGATGCGGTAAAAATTCTAACGTACAAAACGAATGCGAAATTTGTTCTAAATAATCACTTTCACCATGTGCCCAGTCGTACATTGGATAAATACACCAATCATTTCCTGTTCTGTGGTGATGTGCGTGCATGATACGATAAATAATAGGATCACGCATCAACATATTATTAGCACCCATCGAAATTTTAGCACGTAAAACGTGAGTTCCTTTTTCAAATTCTCCGTTTTTCATGCGTGTAAATAAGTCCAAATTCTCTTCGATAGAACGATTTCTGTAAGGAGAATCGGTTCCTTGTTGCGTAGGAGTTCCTTTTTGTTGCGCCATTTCTTCCGAAGTTTGGCTATCCACATACGCTTTATCTTTTTTGATTAATTCCACTGCCCAATCATACAATTGTTGGAAATAATCAGAAGCATAACATTCTTTATCCCATTTAAAACCTAGCCATTCTACATCGCGCTTAATTGCATCAACATATTCTTGCTCTTCTTTAGATGGATTGGTATCGTCGAAACGTAAATTTACTGGCGCTTTGTAATCGATTCCTAAGCCAAAATTTAAGCAAATAGCACTAGCATGACCTACATGCAAATACCCATTTGGTTCTGGTGGAAAACGAAAACGTAATTTATCTGCTGACAAACCATTTTTTAAATCTTCTTCAATGATTTGTTCTATAAAATTCAATGATTTTTCTTCTGTTGACATAGTATCAAAAATTTATGCAAAGATATATAAAGTTTCATGGTTTAATACCTTAAAAATGGCTAAAAATTGGTAAATTTGGTATATAATAAAAGAAAAAATGGGAACTATTAAATTACAAAATATTCGCACTTATTCCTATCACGGATGCTTAATTGAAGAAGGAAAGATAGGCTCTGATTACCGTGTAGATTTAGAAATAAAAACCGATTTACGTAAATCTTCTCAAACAGATGAATTGTCTGATACCGTTAATTATGTATTATTGAATAAAATTGTAGTGGAAGAAATGGCGATTCGTTCTAAATTATTAGAACATGTTGCACAGCGCATTATCACTAGATGTTTTGCGGAAATTCCGTCAATTTCTCGAATAAAATTAGCAGTTTCAAAACTAAATCCACCAATTGGTGGTGATGTAGAAGCAGTTACTATTGAAATGGAAGAGTTTAGAAATTAACTCTTCCATTTGTTTTTTAATCTATTTTATACACTCTGTTTTTGTACATATTGCTCGAAGCCACTATATGAGCAAGTGCATCTTTGGCTAATTCTTCGTTTAAAGCAACCGGAATTAACTCAGTATCACTCTTAACTTTAAACTGTAATGGTTTTGCATTAGGATTTAAAATTACAATATCATCATCCACTCTAAAGGCATAGGTTTCATGGAACAACATAATGGTTCTTCCTTTTGTTCCTTTTGGTAATTTTAGTAAATTTCTTCCAGGCATTGGTGATTTAGTTGTAATACCAGATAAAGCTAAAACCGTTGATGGAATATCCATTTGACTTGCTAAATTTTCATAGGTAATGCCTTTCTCCACATTAGGCGCAATGATTAAAGCCGGAATATGAAATTTATTAACTGGAACCAAATTTTTGCCATACGTTCTGGTATTATGGTCGGCAATAACCACAAAAATAGTGTTTTTATAATAGGCTTCTTTTTTAGCCAATTCAAAGAACTTACCAATTGAAAAATCGGCATATTTCATAGCGTTATTTACCGTGTTTTTCTTTTTATCGAAAAGCTTAATTCTTCCAGCGGGAAACTCAAAAGGTTCGTGATTTGAAGTTGAAAACAACAATGAAAAAAACGATTTATTTCCTAAACTTTTAAAATATTCATTGGCTTTAACTGCTAAATCTTCATCCGAATATCCCCAAGTTCCTTTCATGGCGTGTTTTTTTCCGTCGGAATCAAAATCGGTTTCATCGATAATATTTTTGAAACCATTTCCATTAAAAAAAGATGCCATATTATCAAAATTTGCCATTCCACCATAAATGAAACTCGTATCATAATTTTGACGACCAAAAGCATCTGCCAATGTAAAAAAACCTTGTTGTGAACCACTTAATTTAACGATACTTTCGGAAGGATTTGGTAAAAACCCAGAAGTTACTGCTTCGATTCCTCTTACACTTCGTGTTCCGGTACAATATAATTTTGTAAACAATATACCTTCTTTGGTTAATTCATCAAACTCTGGAGTAAGTTTTAAACCGTGTAAACTACCAACATATTCTGCACCTAAACTTTCTTCTAAAAGAATAACAACATTGTATTTTGGTTGCGAAACATCAGGTTTTTGAAGATGTAAAAAAGGTACTTCTCCTGGAATAAATTCGGTAACATCCATATACTTTTTTACACGAGAATAGGCTTCTAATTCATCCATTCTACCGTACTTCTTAACATCACCTTCATTCTTCATTGAATACGCTGCAAAAGCTACTGTATAAAAGGAATTTAAACCTAATGAGTTCGTCATTTGATCCGAACAAAATATAGCGTTACTTCCGTTGATTGGACGTTTTGAAGTTAAACTACCTCTAGCTCCAAAAAATAATAAAAACGCAACTACTGGAAATAAAAGCAACTTGGTTTTATAGTTACTCTCGATAGGATAAAATACTTTTTTTCCATACTTAAAGGCATAAAACAATGCAATTCCTAATAAAATTGTAGTGATAATTAAAGAAGGTAAATAGCTTTTAATTAAAGTTCCAACGACTTCTTTGGGATAAATTAAATAATCTAAAAACAAACGATTTGGTCGCGTGTCGTATTGGTTGATAAAATCTAAAGTGGCTAACTCCATTAATAGAATTAGGAACAAGAAGAAAATGAAGTAAAAGTTAAAGAACTTCTTTATTCTATTTAAAATAGTGTTTGGTAAGACAGTTAAGAGTACAAATGGAAGAAAACTTAAATAGCAAAGTAGAATAAGATCAAAACGAAGTCCAATACTAAATAATTGAAAATAATTTGGAGTTTCTACAACTCTTTCATTAAAAATTATAAATAAGAAAATTCTATTAAATGTTAAAATAAGTAATCCAATTAAAATAAAATTAAAAACAGGCTTTAAATAATAGATTTTTCTCATTTTTTATTGTAAATATTTAGTGAATCAAAAGTATTATAATAATTTTTATAAATAGAAATTATAGCTTAATATTTACTTAATATTTTGCATAAGTAGAAATAAAATGTAAATTTGCAGTCCGTTCAAATAATGGCGTCGTGGCCGAGCGGCTAGGCAGCGGTCTGCAAAACCGTCTACCCCGGTTCGAATCCGGGCGATGCCTCTAAAACCTTCAAGGAAACTTGGAGGTTTTTTTATGGGATAATTTTTATAAAAAATTAATTAAAAGATATATAGAATCCGGGCGATGCCTCTAAAGAGTTACTAGAAATAGTAGCTCTTTTTTTTTGTCATTCTGAAAAAATCTAAAAAAATTAATTAAAGATATTCCGGGCGATGCCTCTAAAACCTTCTAAGAAATTAGGAGGTTTTTTTATGGAATAATTTTTAGAAAAAATTAATTAAAAGATATATCGAATCCGGGCGATGCCTCTAAAGAGTTACTAGAAATAGTAGCTCTTTTTTTTTGTTTTAATTTTTAAGAAAAATTAATTAAAGATATTTCGGGCGATGCCTCTAAAACCTTCAAGGAAACTTGGAGGTTTTTTTATGGACAATTTTTAGAATTAATTAGATCCTGAAACGAGTTCAGGATGACAAAAAATATGTTATTCGGTTACAGAAGTATCAGGTAACAACTTATTGGTAATCATTTCTTTTTCTTTTGGGAAGAATCCTTGTAGGATAAAAAACAATCCAAAAATTAAAATTACCATACTAATCACTCGTTTGATTTTGTAGATGTTTGCTGGAATTAATTTATGCTTCAATTGCTTTGCTAATAATATTTTAGCTACATCGAAAGCCAAATAAAACACTAAAATTGCAGCGAAAAAAACAGAAATTCGTGAAGTATTCATTTCCATTTGTGGTCCGTAAGTAATGATAATCATCATCCAAAAACCTAAAACTCCAATGTTGATGAAATTCAATAAAAACCCTTTAAAAAACAAAGCAAAGTAATTTTTCTTCGGAATATTATCGTCGTCTTGTTCAATTTCTGTTTGCTTTTTGAAATTTCTTTTGAGTTGAATAAACGAAATTAATCCGTAAGCCAACATGATAATTCCGCCAATAACAAAAAGTGTTGGATTATCTTTTAATTGTTCTAAAAGTTGATTGGTACTTAAATAAGCAATTAAAATGAAAATAATATCACTAAAAACAATTCCTAAATCAAAAGTAAAAGCGGCACGAAAACCTTTGGTAATACTGGTTTCAAGTAAAACAAAAAAACCAGGACCAATTGAAAAAGCTAACAAAAGTCCCCAAGGAATTGCGGTAAGTATATCGTGTAAGTACAAAGTACGAAGTTAAAAGTTGGAACTACGAAGTTAAGAAATTATTATCAAATTACTTCGCTTGTTCGATAGTTCCTCCAGCTATTTTCTTTTCGTTGATTTGTTTTGGTTTACCGTAAATTTTAATTTCACCACCAGCTCTTGTTTTAGCATCTACTAAATCTGTAGCATACACATGAGCCATTCCGCCAGCGTTTACAGTAACTACAGATTGTTGCGTTTTACAATCTTGACCATCGTATTTTCCTCCAGAATTCGATAAAATATCTTGATTTTTTACCATTCCTTTTGTGGTTACAATACTTCCTTGCGAAACACGAACTTGTAATCTATCGGCTTGTAAATTAGTTAGTTTAATTTCAGAACCTTCTTTACAAATGATGTCAAAATTAATGGCAGAAATTTCATCTTTTGAAGCAATTCTACTACCTTCATTAGCTTCTACAGCGTCTAATTTTTTGTAGTAAACCGTAGCGGAAACATCATCACCACTTAACATTTTAGTTAAAGGCATTCTGATTTTTAATTCGCCATTTTTGTTTACCAATTCTACTTCTTGAGAATTAGCTCCTATTAAAACGATTTTATTTTCAGTTGAAGCTACTAAGTTGACATCAATTTTATCAAATGCGGTTACTTTAGTAAAATCACCAACGTTTTTTTCGGTTTGGCCAAAAGCTATCGAACTAATTAATAATAAACTATAAACTATTTTCTTCATTTTAATATTTTTAAATTCTTACAAGAAATTAATTACTCTCTCTTTCTCAAATAATGAAAATCCAATTGTTTTTTCACTAAATCGGCATTTTTTACTTTAACGTAAATTTCGTCTCCTAATTGTAAAATATTTTTAGAAACTTCACCTACTAAAGCATATTGTTTGTCATCAAAGGTGTAATAATCATCTTTTATTTCACGAATTCTAACCATTCCTTCGCATTTATTTTCGATGATTTCTACATAAATTCCCCATTCGGTCACACCAGAAATTACACCTAAAAACTCTTCGTCTTTGTGATCTTGCATGTATTTTACTTGCATGTATTTCACAGAATCACGTTCGGCTTGAGCAGCTAAACCTTCCATTTGTGAAGAATGCACACATTTTTCTTCGTATTCTTCTTCACTTACACTTTTTCCGCCGTCTATGTAAAATTGTAACAAACGATGTGCCATAACATCTGGATAACGACGAATTGGCGAGGTAAAGTGACTATAATAATCAAAAGCTAATCCGTAGTGACCAATATTTTCAGTCGAATATGCAGCCTTACTCATACTTCTAATTGTAAGTGTATCAACCAAATTTTGTTCTTTTTTACCGACAACTTCTGAAAGTAAATTATTCAACGAACTTGAAATATCTTTTTTAGAACGGAAATTGATTGAATAACCAAACTTAGCAATCACAGTTTGAAGATTGATTAATTTATCTTCATTTGGTTCATCGTGAATTCTGTAAATAAAGGTTTTCTTTTGTTTCCCAATGAATTCCGCTACTTTTCTATTCGCTAACAACATGAATTCTTCAATCAAATGATTCGCATCTTTACTTTGTTTGAAGTAAACACCAATTGGTTCCGCATCTTCATTCAAATTGAATTTTACTTCTACTTTATCAAACGAAATTGCGCCAGCTGCCATTCTTTTTCTTCTAAGAATTTTAGCTAATTCATCCATTTTTAAAGTTGCATCTACAATTGGTTTTGGAACGATATATTCGTTTCCAGTTAATGAAATTTCGGCTGGAATAACGTCTGATTTTGTTTCGATGATACTTTGTGCTTCTTCATACGCAAAACGTTGATCAGAATACGTTACTGTTCTTCCAAACCATGCATCTAAAACTTCTGCTTTATTATTCAATTGAAAAACAGCTGAAAACGTATATTTTTCTTCATGAGGACGAAGCGAACAAGCAAAATTTGATAATACTTCTGGTAACATTGGAACTACTCTATCAACTAAATACACCGAAGTTGCTCTTTTATATGCTTCATCATCTAAAATAGTTCCTTCTTGAAGATAATGCGAAACATCGGCAATATGAACTCCGATTTCGTAATTTCCATTTTCTAGAACCTGAAACGATAACGCATCATCAAAATCTTTAGCATCTTTTGGATCAATCGTAAAAGTTAAAACATCACGCATATCGCGACGTTTTTTGATTTCTTCTTCTGTGATTGAAGTATCAATTTTATTTGCATACGCTTCCACTTCAATTGGAAAATCGTATGGTAAACCGTATTCAGCTAAAATCGCATGAATTTCTGTATTATGTTCGCCTGGTTTTCCTAATACTTTTATCACCGAACCAAAAGGAGAATCGGCTTTTTTAGGCCAATCTTCTAAGGTTACTAAAACTACATCTCCGTGTTCTGCATCACCAATTTTATTTTTTGGAATGAAAATATCGGTATACATTTTAGCATTAGCAGTGGTTACGAAAGCAAAGTTTTTTTGCACATCGATAACACCAACAAACTCTGATTTTTTACGTTCTAAAATTTCTAAAACTTCAGCTTCTGGTTTACGTGAACTTCTTCTATTGTAAATATAAGCTTTCACTTTATCACCATCTAAAGCATGATTCAAGTTAATAAACGGAACAAAAACATCATCTTCCAATTCATCACAAACAAAATAACCTGTTTTACGAGACGTCATATCAATAACTCCTTCGTAATATTCGGCTTTGGAAATAATTTGATATTTTCCAATTTCAGTTTCATGAATTTTATCTTGTGCTTTAAGTATTTTTAAATCTCTAATTATTTCGTTTCGGCTTTTAGTATCGCTTAACTCTAAAACAGCAGCTATTTGCTTGTAATTAAAAGATTTAGAAGGTTCTCTTGAAAGTATTTTAAATATTTGTGCAGTAAAATCTTTTGGTTTATTTCCTAATTTTTTTGGTTTCTTACTCATTGTATCATTTTCAATTATTGGTTAAAGTTACAAAATACAACGATGTAAAATGAAAATGTATTTCAGTTTTAATATAAAAATAACTTATCGTAACTTTATAATGTAAATCAAATTAGATGGAAAATTTTGTAACCGTTGCTGTTTTTAACTACCAACACGAAACTTTAATTATTAAAAATTTATTAGAGCAAGAAGGAATTGCTTACTTTTTTGAAAACGAAACTATTGTTGGAATCGATCCATTTGCTACAATTGCTTATGGCGGAATCAAATTAAAAGTACATCCAAACGATGAAGCAACCGTGAAAGAAATTCTAAAAAAACTAAACGAAGACGATCATTTAAAAATTGTTTAATTTTTTAAAAGCTGAAAGTTTTCAACATATATTAAAAACAACAAAAAATATTTTTAATTAAATTTAAATTTATGATGGTTATTATAGCGTGTTAATATGTGGAATAAGTTTTTTTACAGAAGTAGTTTTTAAAAGTTATCGTTACTTATACAACTTAATTAACAATTTAAAAATTTAGTAAAGAACTGAAAATAAGACCTTCTAAATTATTTCTTTTATACTTATCAACAGTTGTTGAAATTTGATTTTATATTTGTTTTGTAAATAACTTCAATTGTTGATTTCTGTTGAAAACTGATTTTTTTCTATTGATAACTTTTCTAAAAAATCGTGAAACTAAATTAGGAATTTTGATTGTGGTTTTGGATTACAAATTTTTAATCAACATCCAAAAAAAACTTCTTATTTTCTATCCAAAGTTGTTAACAATAATTGTTAAATTAAGGTTAACTGATTATCAACGATTTACGATAAGTAATTAACATATGATAAAAATCATAGTAGAAAATTGAATACTTTATTGATTTTTAATGAAATACGTTAATATTTCATATTGTTTCGTTGGTTCTTAAAATCTTCTTTCAAAAGTTCAAAATCTATTTTTCCTTTTGTCTTTTTAAGGTGTTCCAAAATAACAAAACTGCGTTCTATTTTTAAGTTAGAACTTTTAAATCGATTAATAACATGAATAAGAGTTCGTTGCGCTCCAGGAGTTAGTTTATGAAATAAAATACTTCCTTCAGGATCGTTATATAAAACTTCTTCCATTTCTTCCGAAATAGGCATTCTGTATTTTGATTCATCGGGTTGAAGTTCCACAACTATATTTTCTCCAACGTTTATATTACTTTCTTTTAAAATCTCTTTATTCAATAATAGGTAATGAAAGTTTCCTTTTGGAGCCATGGCTCTACTAACCATAATTGTATTATTTAAGGTACATTTTACACGTTTATCGGTTGTTATTTTTAATAATTCTTGATAAATAGCTTCAGGAATTTCAATATATGGTCCGTGTCCTAAATTGTTTTCGTCGAAATATTTAATTTTTGCTTGAAATTTCATTTCTTCATTATTTATACACAAAGCTAATTTAATATAAAACAACAAATGATTACTTTTGTAAAATATAATTAACAACACAACACACAACATGAAAATTTCAATTGGAAACGACCACGCTGGTCCAGATTATAAAAAAGCTATTGTTCAATATTTAGAAGAAAAAGGACATACCATTTTTAATCACGGAACCGATACTTTTGATAGTGTTGATTATCCTGATTTTGGTCATCCAGTAGCGTATGATGTGGAATCAAAAAAAGCGGATTTAGGAATTGTAATTTGTGGTTCAGGAAATGGAATTGCGATGACAGCTAACAAACACCAAGATATTCGTGCGGCTTTATGTTGGACAAAAGAAATTGCAGCTTTAGCGCGCCAACATAACGATGCTAATATTATTAGTATTCCAGCTCGTTATACTTCTATTCAGCAAGCCATTGAAATGGTAGATACTTTTTTAAATACACCATTTGAAGGCGGAAGACACGGAAATCGCGTGAAAAAAATCGCCTGTAAATAATCAATAATCTTAAAATCAATTCAAATGGAACTCCTAAAAATAGATTTGAATTGTATTAAAAACACATATAAAAAACGACCATGTGATTCTTACAAAGGAACACATGGTCATGCTTTGTTAATTGCAGGAAGCTCAGATAAAATGGGAGCTGCCATTATTGCTTCAAAAGCTTGCTTGCGTTCGGGTGTTGGGTTATTAACAGTAGCTTTTTATCCCGAAAACAAAAGTGTTCTTTTCAATTCGATTCCCGAAGCAATGTATGCCAATTCTTGTGTGATGAATGATTTATCACCTTATCAAGCCATTGGAATTGGACCTGGAATTGGAGTTGATGAAGTAAGTCTACAATACATTTACGAATTATACGAAAATAAACTTCCTGTTGTTTTTGATGCTGATGCTTTGAATTTAATTGCGAAATATAAAATCGATTGGAAAAACTTTAATTTTCCATTTGTTTTAACTCCACATCCAAAAGAATTTGATCGATTATTTGGTGAACATGATTCTGAATCCGGAAGAAGAATTACAGCTATAAAAAAAGCTAAGGAACTAAATTGTGTAATCGTTTTAAAAGGACACAAAACGTTTATCACTGACGGAATTCACACTTTTGAAAACACAACTGGAAATTCAGGTTTAGCAAAAGGTGGTTCAGGTGATGCGTTAACCGGAATGATTACTTCTTTTTTAGCTCAAGGTTATACTACTTTAGAATCAGCTAAATTAGGTGTTTATCTTCATGGATTGGCTGCTGATATTACGCTTCAAACACAAAGTGAAGAAAGTATGTTAATAACTGATGTTATTGAAAACTTAGGGTTAGCCTTCCAAAGATTGAATTCCGAAATACAATAAAACAATCTGAAGTATCGCAATTGCGTAGAAACTCAAAATAAAAGAAAATTTATTGGTTTTGTGTTTGAAAAAATTCATTCCTATTAATCCTCCAATAGTTCCACCAACACCAGCTAATAAAAGTAAATTAAATTCCGAAATGCGTCTTCTATTGTTTTTAGCCTGCCATTTATCGTAGCCATAAGTTAGAAAACAGAGGCTGTTTATCACAATTAAATAAATAAATAGTACTTCCAAAAGCTAAAAATTTTGTCCAAAGATAGTATTTTAGCATTTCAATTTTTATTTACAATGACCAATATTCAATTCATTCAAAACCAAACTAACATTGCTCCGAAAAGCATTGAAGCTACTATAAAATTACTTTCAGAAGATTGTACGATTCCTTTTATTTCGCGTTACCGAAAAGATCAAACCGGAAATTTAGATGAGGTACAAATCGAAGCGATATCGAAATTAAACAAGCAATATGATGAAATCATCAAGCGAAAAGAAAGCATTTTAAAATCGATTGAAGAACAAAACGTCCTTTCTCCTGAATTGAAATCCAAAATTGAAAACAGTTTCGATTTACAAGAATTGGAAGATTTCTATTTGCCTTACAAAAAGAAGAAAAAAACCAAAGCCGATGTTGCTCGTGAAAACGGATTAGAGCCATTGGCAAAAATCATCATGAGTCAAAAAAATGATGATATTGAGTTTTTAGCCTCGAAATATTTGAATGCAAACGTTAAAAACGAAGACGAAGCCTTACAAGGCGCTCGCGATATTATTGCGGAATGGATTAACGAAAATATCTTTATTCGTAAAAATTTACGTCGCTTGTTCCAACGAAAAGCAGAAATCACAACCAAAGTCGTTAAAACTAAAAAAGAAGACGAAGCGGCTCAAAAATTCTCCCAATATTTTGATTGGGCCGAACCTATTTCAAAAGCGCCATCGCACCGTTTATTAGCCATGTTGCGTGCCGAAGCGGAAGGTTTTGTGAAACTAAATGTAGCAATCGAAAAAGAAGAAGCATTAGATTTTATAGAAGAAAATATCATCAAAAATAAAAATTCGGATGCTACCGAACATTTAGAATTAGCGATAAAAGACAGCTACAAACGCTTGTTAGAACCCGCTATTTCAAACGAAACCTTACAAGAGGCAAAAGCCAAAGCCGATATTAAAGCGATTGATGTGTTTTCGGAAAATTTACGACAATTGTTGTTAGCGCCACCTTTAGGCGAAAAACGAATTTTAGCCATCGACCCTGGTTACAGAACCGGTTGTAAAGTGGTTTGTTTGGATGAAAAAGGAGATTTACTAAACAACGAAACCATTTATCCACACGCGCCACAAAATGACACTGCTATGGCGATGAAGAAAATCCGTTCGATGGTGAATGCTTATAATATTGAAGCCATTTCTATTGGTAACGGAACGGCTTCTCGCGAAACCGAATTCTTCATTAAAAAAATTGCTTTTGATAAACCGGTTCAAGTTTTTGTAGTTTCAGAAGCTGGAGCATCGGTGTATTCTGCGAGTAAAATTGCGCGCGAAGAATTCTCAAATTACGATGTTACCGTTCGTGGTTCGGTTTCGATTGGAAGACGCCTTTCAGATCCTTTGGCAGAATTGGTAAAAATCGATCCAAAATCAATTGGTGTTGGACAATATCAACACGATGTAGATCAAACGAAATTGCAATCAGCATTAGACAGTACGGTGATGAGTTGTGTGAATTCTGTTGGTATTAACATTAACACAGCTAGTAAATCGTTGTTGAGTTATGTTTCTGGAATTGGTGAAAAAATGGCGGAAAATATCGTAGCATATCGTTCGGAAAACGGTCCGTTTGAAGATAGAAAGCAACTAAAAAAAGTACCTCGTTTAGGTGAAAAAGCTTACCAACAAGCAGCAGCTTTTATTAGAATTCGCGATGGAAAAAATCCGTTGGATAATTCGGCAGTACATCCAGAAGCGTATCCAATTGTGGAAAAAATGGCAAAAGATTTAGGCATCAAAACCACCGAATTAATTGCCAATAAAGAAAAAATTGCACAAATAAAACCTGAAAATTACATCACAACAGAAATCGGAATTTTAACTTTAAAAGACATTTTAAAAGAGTTAGAAAAACCAGGATTAGACCCAAGAAAAGCGGCTAAAATTTTCGAATTTGACCCGAATGTAAAAACCATAAAAGATTTACGAGTTGGTATGATTTTACCCGGTATTGTAAATAATATTACCGCTTTTGGTTGTTTTGTGGATGTGGGAATTAAAGAAAGTGGTTTGGTGCACATTTCCCAACTTAAAGAAGGCTATGTTTCGGATGTAAACGAAGTGGTAAAAATGCACCAACACGTACAAGTAAAAGTAGTTGAGGTAGACGAAGCTAGAAAGAGAATTCAGTTGACGATGATTTTATAATAAAGAAAATCCCAAACTCTAAATTTAGAATTTGGGATTTATTATTTTTAAATTAAAGAAAAACTATTCTTTTTCTTTAGTTTCTTCTTCTTTTTTAGAATTTGCTGGTTGGTCGTCTTTGGCAGCGTTTTTAAATTCTTTAATACCTGTTCCAATTCCTTTCATCAATTCAGGAATTTTTTTACCACCAAAAAGTAAAACTACAATAGCGATAATTAATATTACTTGCATAGGGCCTATTACTCCCAAAAATATGGTTAAAGCATTCATGATTTTAGTATTTTAAAGTACAAAGATATAAAGAAATTACCAATTCATTATTTTTTAACGATTTATTATCAGGTTTCAATTTACAAACACGTTGTATTTAGTATATTTGTGATATAAATTGGTTCAAAAAATGGCTAACAAAAAGCTAAAACGTCAGTTACTTCTTAAAAAGTTATACAACAAAAGAAGATTAGTTATTCTTAACGAAGATACTTTTGAAGAAACGTTTTCATTAAAATTAAACTTAATGAATGTCTTTGTTGTGGGAACCATTGGTGCCATTTTAATCATTTTTGTAACTACTTATATTATTGCTTTTACACCTTTGCGCGAATATATTCCGGGTTATGCTTCTTCAAAATTAAAACAAGAAGCATTGGAAATGGCAATAAAATCGGATTCTCTTGAAAAATCGGTAAAAATCAACAACGCTTATATTGCTTCTATCAAAAAAGTATTAACAGGCGATTTAGAGTATGCAAAGCTGAATAAAGATTCTATCAAAGCTTTAGATGTTTCTGAAATTGATGTTTCTGGACTTTCACCAACAGAAAAAGAGCAAGAATTAAGAGATCAAGTTATTAAAGAAGATAAATACAATGTATTTGAAACTTCAAAACCTAAAGTTAGTTTTGTATTATTTCCGCCCGCTCAAGGTGCTATTTTACAAAAATATAATGTAGCCAATAAACATTTAGCAGTTAAAATCGCTTTAACCAATAACACACCAATAAAATCAGTTGGAGCAGGAACCATCATTTTTTCCGATTGGACACCAAGTTCGGGTTATGTGGTTATTGTTCGCCATAAAGATGATATTTTATCTGTCTATAAAAATGCGGCTTCGGTAACAAAATCACAAGGAAATATCGTACGATCAGGTGAAGTTATTGCTCTTGCCGGAAATGCTAATAATGTACAAAATTCGGGTGCAACACTTCATTTTGAATTATGGAAAGATGGTTTCCCAATAGACCCAACTCAGTTTATCAATTTCAATTAACATGTCAGTAAAAGCTTTTGCAGCAAAATTATTTGCAAAAAGAATTCACGCTAAAACTCAAAAATGGGCCAATAATCCTATTGAAACCCAACAACAAGTTTTTGAAGCCTTAATTAAAGAAGCGGCTCAAACGCAATTTGGAAAAGACCACGATTTTGGTTCGATAAAAACTCATTCCGATTTTGTTCAAAAAGTTCCCGTTCGAGATTATGAAGGATTAAAACACTATGTTGATAAAGTCGTAAAAGGCGAAGAAAATGTACTTTGGAAAGGAAAGCCACTTTATTTTGCTAAAACTTCTGGAACTACTTCCGGTGCCAAATATATTCCGCTAACAAAGGAATCCATGCCATTTCATATTCAAGCGGCACGAAATGCGATTTTAAGTTACATTCACGAAACCGGAAAAGCCAATTTTGTTTCAGGAAAAATGATTTTCTTACAAGGAAGTCCGCTTTTAGAAGAAAAAAACGGAATTAAACTCGGAAGATTATCAGGAATTGTAGCGCATTTTGTTCCGAAATATTTACAAAAAAACCGAATGCCAAGTTGGGAAACCAATTGCATTGAAGATTGGGAAACTAAAGTCAATGCCATTGTAGAAGAAACTATTAACGAAGACATGTCGGTGATTTCAGGTATTCCATCTTGGGTGCAAATGTATTTTGAGAAACTGTCAGCAAAAGCAGGAAAACCTGTTGGTGAAATCTTCAAAAACTTCAATTTGTTCATTTATGGCGGTGTAAATTACGAACCGTATCGTGCGAAATTTGAAAATTTAATTGGAAGAAAAGTTGATTCGATAGAATTGTTTCCGGCTTCCGAAGGCTTTTTTGCTTATCAAGATTCACAGAAAGACAAAGGAATGTTGTTATTATTGAATTCTGGAATTTTCTACGAATTCATAAAAGCAGAGGAATTTTTCACTGAAAATCCAAAACGCTATACGATTGATGAAGTAGAATTAGGTGTCAATTACGTTTTAATCATTTCTACTAATGCTGGACTTTGGGCATACAATATAGGTGATACAATTCAGTTTACGAGTTTAAAACCGTATCGTGTTATCGTTTCGGGAAGAATCAAACATTACATCTCTGCTTTTGGCGAACACGTTATTGGAAAAGAAGTGGAATCGGCGCTAAAAGAAGCGATGGAAGGAACTGATGTTCGAGTGAATGAATTCACAGTTGCGCCACAAATTACACCAACCGAAGGTTTACCGTATCATGAATGGTTCATCGAATTCGAAAATGAACCAACCAATTTAGAAGAATTTGCACTAAAAATCGATGCAGCGATGCGCAAACAAAACGTGTATTATGACGATTTGATAGTTGGGCATGTATTGAGAACATTAGTAATTAAAAGTGTTCCAAAAAACGGTTTCCAAGAATACATGAAATCGATAGGCAAATTAGGCGGACAAAATAAGTTACCAAGATTAAGCAACGATAGAAAAATTGCTCAGTTTTTTGAGATAAAAGAATAAAGATGAAAGAAAATAGACTGATTTGGATTTTTTTGATTGTTTCACAATTTGCTTTTTCGCAAATCCGTGGCGTGGTTAAAGACAGTATTTCAGGCGAACCGATTCCGTTTGTGAATATTTGGGTGGAGAATGAAACGATTGGAACGACTTCTGAAGCGGATGGAACTTTTTTTTTAGAAGCCTCTAAACAAAAAAACATTGTGATTTCAGTTTTAGGATATGAGAGAAAAACGATTAAAGGAAGTGAAATTTCTACTGTTCAATTAAAACCTATGGCTTACGACTTAAGAGAAGTGGTCATATTAAATAAAAAACAATCCAAACAAATTGAAATAGGCGACATCAAAAACGCTATTTTTCAATCCTTTGACAACGGTCCAAAAATCGAAGCGAAGTTTTTTCCTTATCAATCTTCGTATAATAAAACAAAGTTTATAAAAGAAGTAACGATTTTCACTGATAGTAGAATTGAAGAAGCCACTATAAAACTTCACTTTTACAGTGTAGATGAAAACGGTTATCCAGGTGAAGAATTGTTGACAAAAGATTATGTTGTTACTTTGAAAAAAGGAGTAATCAAACATCGTTTTAATATATCGCAATTTGATTTGGTTTTCCCAGAAAAAGGAATGTTTGTGGCATATGAAAAGTTGTTAATTGAGAGTAATAAAACAGGCACCAAATACCAACCGTATGTGTTATATAACTATGTAGAAAGAGATTTCTTTTATACTTATGCTTACGGAAAATGGAGTAAGCAATCAGGGAATAATTTGGAGAAAATAAGTGTAAATGAACCCTCAATAAACCTAATTTTAACCAATTAAAAATAAAAATCGTACTTTTGCAGGTTAGAAAAACAAAATATTAATGAAAGACATTAAAAACATTTCGCGTTCTAGAGCGCAAGAGTCCTCAGCAGCTATTGAGCGACTGTACATTACCATGAGACATTTATTTAACAGAGGTTTCTATAAACCAATGGGTGTTTCGGGAGAAACTTTAAGAGAAGCCTTATTAGCGCTTCGACCAGAAATTTACGGTTCTATTGCCGAAGAAAAGGTAGAATTAAACGGACTTTTATACGTAATTGAACGTTTACCAATTGGAATTGAAGAATGCCGTTACATCAACTTAACTTCAGATGAAGGTTATTCAAATTCGCACTTTAAAGCGATTGTTCCTCCAAAAAGAAGAAGAAATTGTTACCGTATTGACGACGAACAAATGAATGTGGAAATCACACGTGGACGTTCAGATATTTATGATATTTTAACGCATTTGACCTTTATTTTTATCGAATCGCACAAAATTAAAGACAGAGTTTTAATTGATGATGAAGGTTCGGTTTCACGTGATTGGCAAAAACTAGAATTAGCGGTAAAACAAACTAAAAAATTACCTTTAGTTGAACGTGAAAAAGCCATTTCTCACGCCGCAAATGTATTAGGAAGAACGTTTGCAGAAGTACAAGATATTTATGATGATTTTGCTACGACTGAAGCACCAGATAGATTTTTACACGTAGTATATTGGTTAGGAAAATTAGCTATCGAGGAAGTAGTTGATAATAACAAAAGAACCATAACTTTCAGTCCAATTTTAAGAGAACGATTGGGTCATCATATTTATGGTGACATTTGGGCAACCACTATTAAAGAAGTTTTACTAAAAAATAATTTATTAGAACGTCCTATTCATATTATTAGTGCAAATATGCATAGTGTAATGAATTCTATTTTTGCTGAACCTGTTTTAGGAAAAAAATACAAAAACACACCTGAATTCCAGATATTTGAGGATTTAAGTAGTTCGGCTAATAAAGATTTGCGTAAGAAAGTGGAAGATTTTGCGTTACAACAAGGAATGATTTCTTTGCCAGATACTTCAGGAACTAATATTGATGTTCAAATTTTTGATACAGCGAAAATTGATTTAACAAAAACCATTTTTGCTACTTCAAAATTAGCTAAAGAAAAACCAGTTCTAATTGTAATGGATTATGCCTTTGGTGAACAAGCTTTTGAGACGATTGACGAGTTGTTAAAACCATATAAAGTCGAAAAGAAGAGCAAAACATTTTTAAATGTAGAATCAGTTTCTATTATGGGTAAAGCCGGGATTTTAGAAGGTGGAAAAGGGGACATCATGATTCCAACAGCTCATGTAAATGAGGGAACGGCAGATAATTATCCATTTGAAAATGAGTTGACCAAAGCCATGTTTGACGGAAATGATATTCCGGTTTTTGAAGGACCTATGATTACAGTTTTAGGAACATCACTTCAAAACAGAGATTTATTGAAATTTTTCCACGAATCTACTTGGGAAGCTATCGGTTTAGAAATGGAAGGGGCTTATTATCAAAAAGCGATTCAATCAGCATCTAAGATTAGAAAAAGTATCAATCCTAATGTAAAAGTACGTTACGCTTATTATGCTTCCGATAATCCATTAGAAACAGGAAGCACATTGGCTTCAGGTGGTTTAGGAACTACAGGAGTAAAACCAACGTATTTAATTACAATTAAAATATTAGAACAAATCTTTAACGTAAAATAAGTATAAATGAGTACAAATTCTCAAGATCAAGAAATCGATTTAGGACAAATCGGAAAAGGAATAAAAAACTTTTTCAATGGAATAGTGAATTCAATTTTCGATTTTATATTCTTTGTAAAAAAGAAGATTGTAATTATTGGACTTTTGTTTGTAATTGGAGTTGTTTTAGCTTTTTTATTAGACCCAAAAATTTACAATCATGAAATTTCAGTAATTCCTAATTTTGGGAGTAACGAGTATTTGTACAAAAAAATAGAACAAATTGACACCAAACTTAGGGAAGAAGACGAATCTTTTTTTAAAGAATTAGGTATAAAAAACCCTAAAGATGTTATTGGCATTGAAATTGAGGCTTATCCTGCTATTTACAATTTTATTAATAATAAAGAGCAAGGAAATAATTTTGAATTAATCAAATTAATGGCTGAAGATGGTGATATTGATAAAATAATGCAGGGAGAAATAACAAGTAAAAATTATTACCACCATAAAATTTCTATCAAAACTAAGGGGAAGTTTAAAAAAGAAGATTTTATAACTCCAGTTTTAAACTATTTGAACTCTAATCCTTATTTTGAAATTCAACAAAAAGTATATCAAAAAAATTTAGCAGATAAAATCGCTTTAAATGATTCTTTGATTAAGCAAATCGATAATTTGATAGTATTATTGTCTTCTAATAATTCTTCTGGAACTATTTCAATATCTGAAAAAAACAGTATTCCAGAATTAGTTGAAAAAAAAGATAGATTAATTTTAGAGAAGCAATATTTGTTAACAAACGAAAATATTTTTGATAAGATAATCAAAGAAGAGAGTAGTATAGTTAATATTAGAGATTATAAACCTCTATTGTTGAACAATAAAATCTTATTTCCAATAGGGTTAATTTTATTATACCTGCTATTTCACTCATTATTAAATGTTTATAAAAAACAATCAGCAAGAATAAATAGCTAATGAAAAATATATTAGTAACTGGCGGTGCCGGATTTATTGGAGCTAATTTTGTTCCCTATTTTATACAAAATAATCTTGATTATCATCTGATAAATTTGGATTTACTTACGTATGCTGGAAATTTAGAAAATGTATCAGAAGTTGAAAACCACCCAAGATATACGTTTGTACAAGGTGATATTTGTGATAGAAATTTTGTAGAAGATTTATTCCAAAAATACCAATTTCACGATGTAATTCATTTTGCCGCGGAAAGTCATGTTGATAATTCAATTTCGGGTCCTGAAGCGTTTATTAAAACTAATGTTTTAGGAACATTTAATTTATTAGACACCGCAAGAAAACTTTGGATGTCAGCTCCAAATCAATATAATGTTGGATTTGAAAATTCGCGTTTTCACCACGTTTCTACGGATGAGGTTTATGGAACTTTAGGCGAAACTGGTTTGTTTGAAGAAACTACTCCATATGCGCCAAATAGTCCTTATTCTGCTTCAAAAGCGGGTTCAGATATGATTGTAAGAAGTTATTTTCACACTTACGGAATGAATGTGGTTACCACAAATTGTTCTAACAATTACGGACCAAAACAACATGACGAAAAGTTGATTCCAACCATTATTCGTAAAGCAATAAAAGGAGAAAATATTCCAATTTATGGAGATGGAAAAAATGTCCGCGATTGGTTATACGTTTTAGATCATTGCAAAGGAATTGAATTAGCATTCAAAATTGGAAAATCTGGAGAGACGTACAATATTGGTGGAAGAAACGAACGTAATAATTTATATATTGTTGATACGGTTTGTTCGATTTTGAATGAATTACAACCAAAATCTGAAGGAACATATCAAGATCAAATTACATTTGTGAAAGATAGACCAGGTCACGATTTGCGTTATGCTATTGATGCAACAAAAATCGAGAATGAATTAGGTTGGAAAGCTGATGAAAATTTCGAATCAGGTATTTTGAAAACAGTTCGTTGGTATTTAGAAAAGTTTAAAAATAAATAATACCTAAGGTTTATATGAGATATGTACGGGACATGTACGGGATATCTATTAAGTATCTACCTACTTATTAATAATAGAAATGAAAGGAATTATATTAGCTGGAGGTTCAGGCACACGTTTACATCCGTTAACATTAGCGGTGAGTAAGCAATTGATGCCAATTTATGATAAACCGATGATTTACTATCCACTATCAACCTTGATGTGGGCAGGAATTAGCGAAATCTTAATTATTTCAACACCGCACGATTTGCCTTTGTTTCGTCAATTATTAGGAGATGGAAAATCATTAGGTTGTAAATTTGAATACGCCGTTCAAGAACACCCAAATGGTTTAGCTGAAGCGTTTATCATTGGGAAAGAATTTATTGGAAACGATAAAGTAGCTTTAATCCTTGGAGATAATATTTTCTACGGAACTGGTTTGGCCGAATTATTACAAGAAAACAGCAATCCAAACGGAGGAATTGTTTATGCTTATCATGTTCACGACCCAGAACGTTATGGTGTAGTTGAATTTGATGGCGCTGGAAAAGTTTTATCTATTGAAGAAAAACCAACGCATCCAAAATCAAATTTTGCGGTTCCAGGAATTTATTTTTACGACAATCAAGTAGTTGAAATAGCTTCAAACATAAAACCAAGTCAGCGAGGAGAGTTAGAAATTACCGATATTAACAAAGCCTATTTAGAACAAGGAAATTTACAGGTTTCCATTTTAGATAGGGGAACCGCTTGGTTAGACACCGGAACATTTCAATCGCTAATGCAAGCTGGACAATTTGTACAAGTTATAGAGGAACGTCAGGGATTAAAAATTGGCGCTATTGAAGAAGCTGCTTACAAAATGGGTTTCATCAATGCTGACCAATTAAAAAAAATAGCAGAACCGTTACTAAAAAGTGGTTACGGAAAACATTTAATGAGTTTAGTAAGCTAAAATGAAATTTATTGAAACCAAACTTAAAGGATGTTTTATCCTTGAACCAAAAATAATCAAAGATGAGCGTGGTTACTTTATGGAAAGTTTTAACGAAAAGACTTTTCAGGAAGGAATTGGACAAAAAGTGACTTTTGTGCAAGACAACCAATCTTTTTCAACTAAAGGTGTTTTGCGCGGATTGCATTATCAATGTGATGAACATGCGCAAGCTAAGTTAGTTCGTGTTCTTGATGGTGAAGTTTTAGATGTTGCAGTAGATTTACGTCCAGAATCAGAAACATTTGGTCAATATGAAGCGATTTTACTTTCGGCAGAAAGTCAAACGCAGTTTTTTGTTCCAAGAGGTTTTGCTCATGGGTTTTTAGTATTATCAGAAACGGCAACGTTCTTTTACAAATGCGATAATTTTTACAATAAGGAAAGTGAAGGTGGAATACTATTTAATGATGAAACCTTAAATATCGATTGGAATTTTCCTGTCCAAGATTTGATAATTTCAGATAAAGACAAAGTATTACCTAATCTACAAAATGCTAAAAAAGTATGGTAGTATTGGTAACAGGAGCAAACGGACAATTAGGTCAAGCCATTCAATCTATTTCTGGGAAATATCCTGAAATAGATTTTGTGTTTTGTTCTTCTTCGGACTTAGACATTACGAATTTAGAAAATTGTCAAGCTGTTTTTTCAACCAATCAACCACATTTTTGCATTAATACAGCGGCTTACACAGCAGTTGATAAAGCAGAAAGCGAACCAGCAAAAGCTTTTGACATTAACGCAAACGGAGCTGAAAACCTAGCCATTACTTGCAAAAAATTCAATACCATTTTAATTCATATTTCTACTGATTTTGTTTTTGATGCCTATTTTTCTGAAGGAATCGCCTATTATGATAGGGAACTTAGATTGCCTTTAAAAAGTAATTTAGGACTTACAGAAACCGATGTGCCTTTTCCAAGTGGTGTTTATGGTTTAACAAAATTACAAGGAGAGCAAGCCATTCAAGCCAATTTGGAAAAGCATTTTATTATTAGAACTTCTTGGGTATATTCTCAATTTGGAAATAATTTTATGAAAACCATGTTGCGATTGGCATCAGAACGAGACACCCTTTCTGTTGTTTCAGACCAAATTGGAACACCAACAAACGCTGTTGATTTAGCTGAGGTTTTGATAAAAATAATCCAATCATACAATTCCCAATCAGCTTTTGGAATTTATAATTTCTCAAACGAAGGGCAATGTTCTTGGTATGATTTTGCTAATGAGATATTTCGTCAAAAAGGAGTTTCAATAGATTTAAAACCTATTCCAACTTCGGCTTATCCTACACCAGCCAAAAGACCAGCGTATAGTGTTTTGGATAAAACAAAAATTAAAAGTACATTCGATATTAAAATCAATGATTGGCAAACGAGTTTAAGTGCATGTTTAAAACAATTGTAAATTCATGAAAAAAACAATTTTACTTTTTTGCTTTTCCTACTTTTTTTCTTTCTCTCAAGAAAAAGCATCAACTTATTTTGATGTGCAACTTTTTAGAGGAAATGTTTACAAACACACCAACGATATTGGTCATTTAATCACAGGTCATCCCGATGGATTTTTACTGAGTTACAACTGGAAAACCTTTGGAAAAAAAGAATGGCAACAAGTCTACAATTATCCCGATTATGGTATTTCATATCATTATTTAGACTTCAAAAACCAATATTTAGGGGTTAATCATGCAGTTGGAGTGCATTATAATTTTTATTTTTTCAAGCGTCAATTGATGTTTCGAATTTCGCAAGGAATTGGTATGACTTCGTCTCCTTATGATAAAGAAACCAACAACAAAAACAATGCTTTCGGAACTAAATTCATGGACAATAACTACTTTTTATTACAATATAAGAAGGAAAACATCATTGATAAAATAGGCTTGCAAGCAGGATTTATGCTGACTCATTTTTCTAACGGAAGATTCAAAGCGCCAAACAGCGGAATTAACACGATAGCTTTTAATGTAGGATTGAATTATAATTTTAATGATAAACAAGAATTTATAGTTGATTCGTTGCCATCAAAAGACACTTACAAAGAAAGAATAAAGTACAATATTGCTTTTAGAACAGGCATTTCAGAAGGACCAGTACCACATTTAGGGCAGCGCCAATTTTATCACATTGGCTTATATGCAGATAAACGAATTGGAAGAAAAAGCGCTCTACAGCTAGGAACAGATGTTTTTTTCTCGCGCTATTTACAAGATTATATAAAATTTGTATCGGTGGCTTTTCCTGAAGACCATGAATCTTATGCCGATTCAGACACCGATTACAAACGAATCGGATTGTTTATTGGACATGAGTTGTTTATTAATAAATTATCAATTGAAGCACAGGTTGGTTATTATGTTTATAAGCCACTTGATTATGAAATTGATCTGTACCAAAGAATAGGGATAAAATATTATCTTTATAAAAATATTTTTACTGGTGTGGGTTTAAAAACGCACGGCGGAAGAGCTGAAGCTATTGAAGCTACACTTGGTGTACGATTATAATATGAAAAAATTTGTTTTACATATCGTTTCTATATGTTGCCTAATTTTGGTAACCAGCTGTGGCATTTCTGAAGATTGTTTCAAAGGAAATGGCAACCAAATTACACAAACATTTCCCCTTGAAAATTTCACTAAAATTAAAGTCTATGATGGTGTTGGATTGGTTGTAAAAGAAGGTCCAATTTATGAAGTTAAAGTAGTAACATCAGATAATATTATTGATGATTTAGATGTGAAATTAAATGGTGACATGCTTGTTGTTAAAGATAATTCGACTTGTAATATTGCCCGTGATTATGGACAAACCATGGTTTATGTAACCGCTCCAAATTTAACAGAAATTCATTCTAAAACCGATCAAGATATTAGAAGTGATGGTGTTTTAAATTATTCGGATTTAAAACTAATTTCAGTTGATATTAGCGATGGAGCAGGAACGGGTGATTTCAGATTGGAATTAAATACTACTAATTTATATGTAGAAAGCAACAATGTTTCCAATTTTTATTTATCTGGACAAAGTCAAAATTTACATGTTTTTTTTTCGTGGGGAAATGGAATTTTTTATGGTGAAAGTTTAGTAGCTAATACTATTACTTTTTACCATAGAGGTTCAAATGACATTTTTTTGTTTCCAATTAATTCAATTACAGGAAATATTTATGCTACGGGTAACGTGGTTTTAAAAAACAATCCAATTGAGTCGCCAAACGTTATCCAACATTTTACAGGGAGATTGATATTAGATTAATTTTTAATAATTTCTTTTATTTTAGCTTCAAAATTTTCGAGAATAGTATTTTCAGAGAAATTTTCGAGCACAAAATGTTTTGCTTTTTCTCCAATCTGAAAAGCAATATTTTTCTCTTTTTTTATTTTTATGAGATAATCAACAACTTGTTTTGTGTTGTTTTCAGAGAAAAAGCCACTAAAGTTATTTTCTTTAAAAATTTTTGCTACTTCAGAGTCTTTGTTTCCGGTTATAATTGAAGGTTTTCCACTTGCCATCATTCCAAGAATTTTAGAAGGCATTACCGTATCTTGAACATCTGTTTTTTGAAATAAAAAATGAACATCGGCACTACACAAAAGATTATTTAATTCGTTGTAAGGTACTGGTTCGTAAAACTTGATAAAAGAAAATGCAGTTAATTTAGCTTTTAATTTTTGCATATAAGCGCCATCACCAACAATGGCTATTTCAATATCAGCATCATTTATATTTTTACAAAATGCTTCAAAAAAGAGCCAATCTTGTTTTTCTCCTACATTTCCTGAATATAGTAATGTAAATTTATCAGGGTTAATGTAGTTGTGTTGTTTTGCAATAGACGGATTTATATTATTAACAGATACCCAGTTTGGAAAATAAAAAACAGATTTAAATTTAGTTTTTTCAATTGCTTTTTCCATCATATTATAACTGATACTACTAATTATAGTTGCTTTGTTAAATAAAAATGTTTCAAAGCGTAAGACAGATTTTTTGATTAGATTTCCAAAAAAATTCGTGTTTAATAATCCAGATTGGAATGCTAAATCAAATTCGAAATCTTGAACATGAACCCATAATTTTGCATTTTTCTTTTTGGCTAATATATAGGCTGGAAGAATAGAAAGTGTTAAAGGGACAAGGCAAATAACCAAATCAGTTTCTTTAATTTTTTTGCTGTTTTGAAAACTTCCCCAAGTTAAACTTAGCATTAATTTAATTCTACCCCAAAAAGTAACTTTTTTAGGCACAAATTGTTTGTATCTAAATACAGTTATACCATCGATTATTTCGGTAAAATAAGTATTTTTGTCTTTATAGGTTTCTGCAATTTTCCATTTAGGATAATATGGAAAACCTGTTATTACTGAAACATCATAACCTTTGTTTGATAAAAAAGTTGCAAATTGAGAAGTATATAACCCTATTGCGGTGTCTTCTGGAGCATAATTTCCAGTAAAAATTGTAATAGTTTTTTTCGTGTTCAACTTTTTTTTACAAAAATATAATTTATTAAACAATTAGGTAAAAAAACATAAAATAAAATGAAGATTTATTTAGACAATATTATTTTTTCTAAAGTAAAAAACGGAGGCGTTTCTAATTATTGGTATGAATTAATTGAATATTTAGAAAAACAAAACCAAGATGAGTTAACTTATTTTGAAAGTATTGATGCCAAAGAAAATTTTCATAGAAAAAAACTTAATTTATCTTCACAAAGTATAAAAGAAGTAAAATCAGACTCCATCAATAGATTTATGCCGATATCTTATACTTCAGATGAGAAATTAATTTTTCATTCAAGTTATTATAGGGGTTTAAATGGTTGTAAAAATAAAATCGAAGTAACTACTGTTTATGATTTTATTCATAGTTATTATTCGAGTTTTCCAAAAAAACAACTTCATAATTTTTTGAAGTTTAACGCTATAAAAAGATCAAATGGAATTATTTGTATTTCTCACAATACCTACAATGATTTAAATAAATTTTACGCATTAAAAAAAAATCAAAAAGCTACGGTAATTCATGTTGGGGTTAGTGATGACTATTTTCCAATTAAAGAGTATACATTAAAAGAGCAACAGTTTATTACAGATAAAAAGTTAACAGATGATTTTATATTGTTTGTAGGCGGTAGAACAGGATATAAAAATTTTGATTTTGTAGTTTCGGTTTTAAACGATAATCCTCAATTAAAACTTGTAATTGTTGGAGGTGGCGAAATTACGGAAGAAGAAAAGAAATTATTTTCAGATGATGCTTTAAAAAGGTTTACTCATTTAAGATCAGCAGAAAATTTTGAATTAAATGTGTTATTTAACTTAGCAAGAGCACTGGTTTATCCATCAAGTTATGAAGGTTTTGGAATTCCTGTAGTAGAGGCTATGCGTGCAGGTTGCCCGGTAATTGGCTTAAACAATGCAACTATCAGAGAGGTTGCAGAAAATTCAGCTGTTTTGTTGGATACGTTATCTGTTTCTGAGTTTAACGCAAAATTTTCTAATTTAAATCATTCAGATTTTAGAAGCTCTGCTATTGAAATTGGTTTAGAAGCCTCTAAAAATTATAGTTGGGAAAAATGTAGTAGAGAAACTAGAGAGTTTTATGATTCTTTGGACCTATAGTTTTTAAAATACATTAAAACAATTAAGTTAAAATAAAAAGAACCAAATGCTCTGTAAAAAAAGTCTTCGGTTAATGAAACAACTATAATGTTAATAAAAAAGAAATAAAACAAGAATAAATTCACTCTTAAAGCAATTTTAAGAACATGTGTTAAGTAAAGCAAAAACCCCAATAATCCCAATATACCACTAGAAATTAAAATATAAAAAAAGTAGTTATGACTTAAATATTGATGGTCTAAGTAAAATGAGGAATTATAGTTAGATTTTAAGCAGTATTCTATTTCATTTTTTATATTTTCAAAACCAACTCCAAACCAAAAATTATCTTTAGCTAAACTATAATCACAATTATACAAAGCCACTCTAATGTTTGTTGAATCATATGACAAATCTTTTGGAGCATTCGTTAAACTAATCTTTAACTCGTGAAAACGTTCGTATAATCCAGGTGTTTTTTTGATTAAGAATAATGATATAAGCAAAAAAGAAGTGTAAAATAAAATTTTTTGAAAATATAATCCTTTAAGATATACTAATGGAAAGATTAAAATAAAAATAAACAAGAATATTAAGTTGATTTTAGCAACTAATAAAAAGATAATTAGAGTAAAAAAAGCAATATACAAAAGTTCAGACCACTTTTTAAATCGGAACAGGTTTATCAATGAAAAAGCCAGACAAAACAATACGATACTAGTAAAGTATGTTGGATGAATCTTTAAAAAACTTATTTCTTCATATGCAAATTGTCTAAATTTTGAAACTCTATGGGCAACTATAAAAAAATCAGAAATAGAATAATTATAAAAAAAAGCAATTATGTAGACAAAAATTATAAAAAGACAGCTATTTTTTAAAACATTAATGTAAAGTTTTATTCTTTCATCTGAAAAGTTTGATTTTGGTATGAAATAGAAAAGAAGCGGAAAAAGCAAAAAAAACAAAACATTTTTTATAGGTTTTAATGTTTCAAAATTTTTAAAGTAAAATAAAGAAGAAATAAAAACAATCCAAAATGGAATAGTAAAGAAAAAAATGTCTTTACCAATAGCTATTTTTATTTTACTTTGAATCAAATAATAAATGGTATTTATTGATAATATAATAATTAGAAAAGTCAGTAAACTCTCTTTAAGAAGTGGAAATAAGAAGAATAATGGAAGTATATATTGAAAGTTTTTTTCAGAATCAAAAATATTAATTTTCATAGTAGTACAATAAAAAATCAAATATATAGTTTTAAACTTGAAAAGTTAAAAAAGTGTAATAGAAAAAATTTTTTTTGCAAACAAAAATCTATACATTTGCTTCGTAAAAATTAAATAAAAAAATGAAAAAAACAATTATAATGTTAATTAGTGTAATTACACTAATTTCTTGTGGCAAAGACAAAGAAGAAGTTAAAGACAATGCTGTAGCTGAAGTTGTTAACAAATATTCATTAGAAATAGACGCCATTTATGAAAAGAATGATAGTATAAATGTTTTCTACAAAATGGATGGTTATTTTCAATATGAAAAACCTATTAGCGCTACAATCAAAGGTTCTCAAATGCCTCAAAAAGTAAAAGTTCAAATTCCTGAAGGAATTGCAATTGAAAACATCAAAATTGAAGTAAGTACTAATAAAGAGCAAGAAGGGTTAACAGTACAAAATATTTCAATATTAAATAATGACAAGGTTGTTATTGATGGTTCAAATGGTAAACATTCTGAATATTTCTTAACAGATGAATCATTTACTTGGGATTTAGAAAAATCTAGATTTAAGTTGAATCATTCAAATAAATATCCACCTGGATTATTAGGTAATGAACTAACAGAGTCATTATTAACAAAATAAATAGCTTCTAACTTATAAATGACATTTTATTAAAAATAAGATGTCATTTTTTTATTTTAAAAAAAATGAAAGGTTTATTAAAAAAAGCAAAAAGCAAAATTACCAGTTTTTTTAATGATGAAGCTGAATTGCTAGCAACAGGTCGATTATTATCAAATCAACAATATAATTTAGAGTTTAAAAACATAAAGGATTATGAATTTAAAATTTTCAGTCAATTTGGAGATGATGGAATAATTCAATATTTGATTAAAAATTTAGATATAAAGAATAAAACTTTTATAGAGTTTGGTATTGAAGATTATATGGAATCTAACACTAGATTTTTAATGATGAACGATAACTGGTCTGGATTTATAATAGATGGCTCTAAAGACAGTATAAACAGCATTAAGAACAGAAAATGGTATTGGAAGTATGATTTATGTTGTTTAGATGAGTTTATAACCAAGGAAAATATAAATGAGCTTTTACATAAATCTGGATTCAGAGATATGGGATTGTTACACATTGATATAGATGGTGTGGATTATCATGTTTTTGAAGCTTTAGATTTATCAGTATTAAATCCATCAATTATTATTTTAGAATATAACAGTGTTTTTGGTTCAGAAAGAGCAATAACAGTTCCGTATGACAAAAGCTTTATTAGAAATAACAAACATTTTAGTAACTTGTATTTTGGAGCTTCACTAAAAGCCTTAACATTACTAGCAAATAAAAAAGGTTATAGTTTAATTGAAAGTAACTCCGCGGGTAATAATGCTTTTTTTGTTAGGAATGACTTATTAACCAGTAAAATAGTTGCAAAAGAAGTTTGTGATGTTTATGTTCAAAGTAAGTTTAGAGAATCAAGAAATATAAACGGAAAATTAAACTTTTATAACTTTGAAGATAGGGTTAAAGCAATAAAAGGGCAAAAAGTAATTAATACAATTAATTCTTGCTTGGAAGACTTTTAAACCGTTTAATTTCAAAAAACATTATCCAAATAAAGAAATAAAATTCAGGAGGGAAGTAGTGACCGTCTCTAATTAACTTTAAGATAAGGTAGATAGCTATACCTTGAGAAAAAAGTAAGCTATTTGAGGTGAACGTATATCTCATATAGTAAATACCAAAAAATATCATTGCAATACCAAATATTCCTAACTCAGATGTCATTCTTGTAAATAAAGAATTAGCATCTGGTGCGTTAGATTTATCTAAATCTTGATCAATTAAGTATTGAGGAGCTCTCATACTTTTACTATATGTTACATTATACATGTAAAAGTGACTTCCAATTCCGCTTCCCAAAGGATGATCGGAAATGTTTTTATTTAGTACATATAAATTACTAATTAAAGCATATGAACTCCAATTGGTTTCTTCTTTAAATTTACCTGATTTTATAGATTTTAGAGATTCATAGGTGTCATCTACTCGTAATTTAAAAGGTTCAAAATTATTATAAGTTTGTACAAATAAAAAGAAAAACACCGGAAGCAATGCTAAAAAGACTAAAATTTTTTTCAAATTAAGATAAGGCAACACAAACATAAGACTACAGCCAATAATGCCTAAACTTGAAGTAGATATTAAAATAGAAATAAAGGTTATGAAAAATTTTAAATAGTTTTTGTTTTTTAAAAAGTAATAACAAGCAGGAATAATAACTACTACATAATGAGCAGGTTCTTTTAAAATACTCATTAACCTTGGATCACCATCAAAATGAGAAAAAGGATTATAGCCAATAAAAAACAACACATAACCAATAATAACAACAACAAAAGCGAATTTAAGGTAGGTTTTAATAACAGTATCTAAATCTAATATTTTTATTAAATTATAAAAATAGATACCCACTACGGCAATACCTAATAGTTGAGATATAAAATAGTTAAATGGAATTTGAATAAAAGTATAACTTAAAACGGCATGCAATAAAATTAAAAACAACAAATAAATAAAATATTTGTTTACCTTAATTGAATTATGAGATAGAATAACAAAATAATTAATGAAAATTATAAAATATAATAGCTTCCAATCAATTATAAAATGGAAAAAAAACGCCTCACTAAATATAGCAAAAACAGAAGAATAAAGCAGGTATTTTTTTAGGTTGAGTTTCATTAATTATTTGTAAAACCAAAGTTACTTTTTTGTAAAATTTATTCTTTAATATAAAGAAAACCATCACCTAATTCTTCTCCTCTAAGCCTGATATTACTGTCAATATACCACGAACAAGGAAATTTATCGAAACATTGAGAATGTGTAGGATTAGGTTCAAATATATTAATTATATTTTTTTCTGAATTAAAATTTTTTGTGTTGTATTTTATATTTCTTTTTTCTTTAATTGTTGTGATGTCTGTTGGGAGATAATAATATTCAGAGATGTTTTTTATAAGATAATCTTGCTTAAACAAAGTAATCGCTTTTTGATAAATTAGAAATAGAGTATAAGTTGATAATACTATAATTAGGTGTTTTTTATTAAAAATTTTTAATTTATCAAAATTTATTAAAGCTATTGGCGATAAAGCTAAAAAAAGTATAACAGAAAAAGAAAATCGAATATCTGGTGCTGTAAAAAACCATAATAACATGATTATTAAGGCTACTCCAATTGGTATTAATTTTTCTTTTTCATTCTTTTTAAATAAGGAATATATTAAAAACACAAAAGGTGAGATTACAGCTAAAATCAGTATTTTTTTATTGATTAATAATAATTTTTCCCACCAAATTTTAAACCATTCAGAAAAATTCATAGCTAAAACCTCTTTACTATCTTTAAAAGGAATTCTAGCCCATGAATAAATCCAATCTTTGGTTAGTTTAACATTTTCGAGAGGTACTTTCCAATCAAAGTTAAATATGTCAATAGATGCTACTGGAAAAAGAAGATATCCACTAAGAAAAACATTTCTAACAATCCATGGTAAAATGAATAAAATTGCCAAAAACACAAACTTTTTAATATTCTTAAGAAAGGTATTTTCGTTATTTGTAAAAATTACAATTAGACTTAAAATGATTATAGGAAGAGTTGATAATTTCAGTGTTAAACAAAACATTGGTAAGACCAAAAAAACAAGCCATTTTCTTTTTATAAATTCTCTAAAAAGCAGAATGTTTATTAGTAAATAACTGATAAAAATATTAGGTAATAAATCAGTTCCCGGCGAAGAAATATCTAAAAAATATTGATTTGTAAAATAATAAATGAAGAGTAGTAAAAGTAAACTTTTGATATTATTAATTTCAATAGCATTTTTTAAAACCCAAATAAAGAATAATAAGAAAGAAAGAGAGTTTATAATAAATAAATATTGTTCGTAAATAAAATTAAAAGAGAATCCTGCACTCAATACGAAAACCGAAGAATTAAATCCAAAACGGTCATGTAAATTTGCTAGTCCAGGTACAATCTTGTAGTTTTCGTTCCATTGAATTGCATTTATATGATATAAATATGTATCATATAATTGAGGTGTAACAACTGAAAACAACAAAGTGATTAATAGAATTGAAATAGTTGTTATTATTAAAATTGACCTATTATCAATTAATTTGTTTTTTATACTACTAAAATAAATATTATATATTTTTCTTTCTTTATAAAGAATCAATAAAGATATAACAAGTAATAATATCAATGAATAATGATTTGTTGGAAAGAATAATGACCAAAAATTTAAAATTGTTCCAACAAAACTCAAACCAATAAAAAATGAATCAAAAATCGAGTATTTTTCAGGTTTATCGAAAAAATTAATAAAGGTTTTTCCTAAAATTGTGAAAATAAAAGAAGTAATAAGAAAACAAATTAAGGTTGCATACATAATTTATTTCATTTTAAATAATCCATATTTTAAGATACAATATATGGCTCTAAAGCCATCTTTCCAGCCGATTTTCTTTCCTTCTTCATACGTTCGTCCATAGTATGAGATTCCAACTTCATAAATTCGAATTTTTGGAACTCTTGAAATTTTAGCGGTTACTTCTGGCTCAAATCCAAAGCGTTTTTCTTGTAATGGTATGGATTGTATAATTTTGGTATTAAACATTTTATAACAGGTTTCCATATCTGTTAAATTTAGATTGGTAAACATATTAGATAAAAAAGTAAGGAATTTATTTCCTAGCGTGTGCCAAAAAAACAAAATTCTATGTGGGTTTCCTCCCATAAACCTACTCCCATAAACCACATCGGCAAAACCATCTAAAATAGGTTTTAGTAATAAATTATACTCTTCAGGATCATATTCTAAATCGGCATCCTGAATAATAAGATATTCACCTGTAGCTTTTTGAATACCCGTATGTAAAGCAGCTCCTTTTCCTTTATTAATTTCGTGTTTAAAATATTGTATATTTAAACTTGGGTTTTGAGCCATGTAGTTTTTTACTGCTTCTTCGGTACTGTCTTTAGAACAATCGTTTACAATTATAATCTCTTTTTCAATATTATTTAATAAAGCTACTTGTTGTAATTTATCTAAAATAAAATGAATGGTTGGTCCTTCGTTATAAGCAGGAATTACTATAGACAGTTTGTTGAATAAATTTTCCATCATGTTTAATTTTTAAAAAACACGCCATCCACCTCAAGCAGCTTCCCTGTTTTTTTGTTATAGTGTCCACTTTCAATAGTGGTCAATTTGAAACCTAAGTTTTTTAGATTAGCGCTCATTTCTTCAAAAGTTAAGCTACCTTCATAAGAAGGTATTAATGCCATTTCTATTTGAATTCCAGTTATGTTTTTTAAAGATTCAACGGCGCCATCAAGTACCATTTTCTCATAACCTTGCGTGTCAATTTTTAAGTATATGTTTTTGCCTTTTATTTTTAAGTCTTCAAAAATAGTATCTAATTTTTTGATGATTATGACTTCTTTTTTAATAAAAGTAGCTTCGGGAGCGCTTTCTGTAAGTTGTGGTAAATCTTTTAAAATTGAACTACTTACTGAGTTTTTAGAGATGTTTATAGTAGATTCGCCATCTCGCTCGCCTAATGACATGTTGTGCACTTCCCAAGAATTATCTTTTGATGCTGTTTTTTGAAGTTTTTGAAAAGCTTCTGAAGTAGGCTCAAACGAAATAATTTTTCCTTCGTAACCAATGTTTCTTAATTCAGCACCATATTGACCAATGTTAGCACCAACATCTATAATAACATCAATGTTGTAATTTTTTAATAGTTTAATTCTACGGTCCAATTCTGGTGTAGGGTATTTTAAAATTTCTAAGCCACAAGTATTATTTATTGCCCTTTTTATTTTTAATAAAAAGCTCTTATTTTTATATATAAAATTATTCATTTTCCGAGAGTTTATTAACTAAAGCGTAACATTTATAAGGTATAATTATTACCCATAGCAACATTAAAATTAGCGTTGAAATTATTACGCTGTTTATTCCAAACCCCAAATCTACAAAAAAATAGGATAAAGGTATTTTTACAAGTACACTTATTACTAAAATACTAATGTAAGTATTTAAATTACCAATTCCATTTAAAAAAAAGCTATAAAAGGTAGCAAATATTCTTAACAGAGTTACGATACCTGTTAGAAGTATTAAATAGGTTGGAATTACTATGGCTTCTTTAATCCATATAGAAATAATAAATGGGCTAATTATCATACCTATTGATACTAAAACGCAAATAGCAATGAAAGAGTAGTTAAATTTTTTAAAGGAATTTAATAAGGCTGATTTATTTTTTTCAATATAATTTTTTGCAAACATTGACCATAGTGGGGAGATAGCTGCAAAAAGAATCATTAATGGGAATTGAAATAATTTACTAACAACTTCGTATGGTGAAACAGATTCAGGATTGAAAGCAGATGAAATGATGTAATTATCTGAATAAAACATTAAAGCAAAACACACCTGAATAATCATATATTTGAATCCTAATTTTAAAATTTCTCTTAAAAATTCGCTATCTGTTTTTATTTTTGTAGCTAGTTTTAGCGAAGTCATTTTAAAAAACCGAAATGTATAGAAAAGGTTTACTAAAAAAGTAAATAATCCGTTTATTATTGAAATTGCAATTAATTTTTCAGTGGCATTTATTTTTGGAAAAAAAGTGATGAACAGGAAGAACAGTACCAATAATCCTATTTGGTTAACAGCTAAAGATTCTTCAGAATATTTTCCTTTCAAATAAGCCACATAAAGTGATTTATGAATGTTTGCAACAAAGTTGATGCAAAAGAAAAATACATTTAAAATAAAAAGAAAGGAAACAAATAAATTACTATGGAAATCAATGTTAAAAATTGATTTTAAATCAATTACAAGCGAAAGCAAAAAAAAACTCAGAAAAATAAAAATCGCTATATAACCCGATATTTTATATGTAGATTTTATGTAACTTTTTATCAGCTCAAATTTTTCTTCATGAACTAAAACCGGAATTTTTGTTTTTAATGAGCTTTGAATCCCAAAATCCATTAACAAGACTAATTGAAACAAAGTAAATACTAATACCCAAAGCCCATAATTCTCATCTCCTAAATAATCCAATAATATTCGAATGGATACAAACAAAGAAATCCCAGAAATTCCTTTGTAAATACCACTCATGATTAAATGATTATCCGAGATTCTTTTTAACATTATTTAAAAGAAGAAAAATTTGTTTGATGTAACCATTCAATGGTTTTTTCAATCCCATCGTTAAGATCTATTTTGTGTTTCCAACCCAAATTATTAATTTTTGAAACATCTAATAATTTTCTTGGAGTACCATCTGGTTTTGTAGTATCAAAAACTAATTCGCCTTTAAAACCAACTTTTTCTTTAATAGTTTCTGCTAATTCTTTAATTGAAATTTCAACTCCTGTACCTACATTTATGGTTGATTCTTCGTTGTAATGCAACATTAAAAACAAACAGGCTTCTGCTAAATCATCTACATATAAAAACTCTCTTAAAGGTGTTCCTGTTCCCCAAACGGTTACATTTTTTTCGTTTTTGTTTTTGGCTTCAACAAATTTTCTCAATAAAGCAGGTAAAACATGTGAGTTTTCTATGTTGAAATTATCATTAATGCCATATAAATTGGTAGGCATAGCAGAAATAAATTGGCAACCATATTGTTTTTTATAAAACTTACACATTTCAACACCTGAAATTTTAGCTATTGCGTAAGCTTCATTTGTTGGCTCCAAAGTGTCTGTTAACAAACTATTTTCATTTATGGGTTGTTGTGCAAATTTTGGATAAATGCACGAGCTTCCTAAAAATAATAGTTTTTTCACATTGTTAAGATATGCATGATGTATAACATTGTTTTGAATCATCATGTTGTCATACAAAAACTCCGCAGGATAGGTATTGTTTGCATAAATCCCACCTACTTTTGCGGCCGCTAAAAAAACATATTCTGGTTTATTTTTTTCAAAAAAAGCAGCCACCGCTTCTTGATTTCTTAAATCTAAAGCTTTAGAATTTGGTAAAAGTAAGTTCTCATAACCATTTTTTTGTAATTCTCTTACAATTGCAGAACCTACCATTCCATTTGCACCAGCTACAAAAATTTTAGATGCTTTTTCCATTTTTAATTTCTTTTTACATAATCTAAATCGTGCTGAACCATTATTTTAACCAATTCTTCAAAAGAAGTTCTGGTTGGATTCCAGCCCAATTGGTTTTTTGCTTTACTTGGATCACCTAATAATGTTTCTACTTCGGCAGGACGGTAATAATTTGGATCAACCTCAATTAATATTCTACCGGTTTCTTTACAAATTCCTTTTTCGTTTTCATTTGTTCCTTCCCAAACAATTGTGATACCAACTTCTTTAAATGCTAATTCACAAAATTCGCGTACAGAGTGTTGTTCGCCAGTTGCAATTACATAATCTTCAGGCACATCTTGTTGTAACATGAGCCACATACATTCTACATAATCTTTTGCATAACCCCAATCTCTAAGAGAATTTAAATTACCTAAATATAGTTTTTCTTGCAAACCGTGCTTAATTCTTGCAGCAGCCAAAGTAATTTTTCGGGTTACAAAAGTTTCTCCTCTACGTTCTGATTCGTGATTAAAAAGAATTCCGTTAACAGCAAAAATGTTATACGATTCTCTATAGTTTTTAGTAATCCAAAACGCATAAATTTTTGCAACACCGTAAGGACTTCTTGGATAAAATGGAGTTGTTTCGGTTTGAGGAATTTCTTGCACTTTTCCAAACAATTCAGAAGTAGATGCTTGATAAATTTTAGTTTTCTGTTCTAAACCACAAATTCGAATAGCTTCTAATAATCTTAGTGTACCTATTCCATCTGTTTCTGCCGTGTATTCTGGTAACTCAAAAGAAACTTTTACATGCGATTGCGCGGCTAAGTTGTAAATTTCGTCTGGTTTTATTTGTTGGATTAATCGAATCAAATTGGTAGAATCCGTCATATCACCATAATGAAGTTTGATTTTTTGTTTTGAATGCAAATCTTTTATTAATGATTCTATGTATAAATGCTCAATTCTTTCTGTATTAAAAGTTGAACTTCTTCTTATTATACCATGAACTTGATATCCTTTTTCTAACAATAGTTCAGCCAAATATGAACCATCTTGACCGTTAATTCCTGTAATTAATGCTGTTTTCATTTATTTTTTATAATTTTTTATCTCTTCTTCAAGTAATATATCTAAAACGGCAAAAAAGTTTAAATCATATTGCCAATTTAATTCTTTTTTTGCTTTTTCGTTAGTTCCATAAATATCTTCAATATCAGACGGTCTGTATAGCGTTTTATCAATAATACATTTAGATTTGGAAATGTTCAATCGATCAAAAACATAATAAATAATTTCTTTTAGACTAACTGACTGCCCAGAACAAACCAAATAATCTGAGGCAGTTTCCTGTTGAAGCATTAAATGCATTGCCTCTACATATTTTGGGGCATAACCAAAATCTCTTTTAATATCAATATTACCAACTTTTAAATCATCTTTTTTATTTAATGAAATCTCTAAACTTTCGCGAATTACTTTTTTCACAAAGAAGTTTTCATTTCTCAAATAAGATTCATGATTAAATAAGATTCCGCAAGATATAAACATATCATAGCTTTCTCTATAATTTACACAAGTGTAATGAGCGGCAACTTTAGAAATAGCATATGGACTAACAGGATGAATTACACTTTCCTCGTTTATAGGAAGGTTTTTTACTCTTCCAAACATTTCGCTACTACTGGCTTGATATAGTTTTATTTTTGGATTTATTTTTTTTATAGATTCAATTAGATTAAAAACACTAATGGTATTAAATTCAAAAGTAGTAATTGGCTGCAAGTAAGATTGAAAAACAGAACTTTGAGCTGCTAAGTTATAAATTTCGTCAGGGTTTATGTCGTTTATTGTTTTTTCTACTTCACTTATGTTTAATAAATCACAGTAAACAAATTCAATTTCATTGTTGATTTTTAAATATTCTAAATTAGAGAAACTTTTTAAATTAGTTCTAACAATACCAAAAACTTTATAATTGTTTGATAACAATAATTTTGCTAAATAAGCACCATCTTGACCACTAATTCCTGTAACTATAGCTTTTTTCACTTAAAAAAGATTTAAATGCAAATATAAAATTATAAAGATAGTAAAGAATTTTTTTCTATATATAAATTCAATAATACATTGTTTATAATTAAAATTATTATATAACTTGCAATAAATATAAAACAATCAACATTAACTTTAAAAAATGAGTAATCTTTATTCAAATATTGTTGAACTTTTCAAAAGGATAATAATTAACACAAAAGATGGGGGTTTATTTATATTTATACTTTTGGTTTTAATAACAATTCCTTTTGCAAATATATTAAACAGCATTTGTATTGGAATTTTATTTACTATCTCGTTGGGTTTTTTTAATAAAAATAATTTTAATAAAAACACATCGCTATTATTACCAATAATACTTTATGCATTAATGGCTTTGTCTTTTTTTTGGTCAATAGATAAATCGACTTCTATAAAATCATTATTAAAAGAGATTTCTTTATTGTTGATACCTCTAGTTTTTATATTTTCGAAAACAATATTTAAGCAAGAAAAAGATAAAATCATTAAATATTTTAGTTATTCTATTGTTGTAGTTTCAATATATTTCATAGTTAGAGCATTTTTAAACTTTATCATAAATGATAGTAATACTTTTTTTGGTCATGAATTAGTAACTAAAGAGTTAAATGCTGTTCACTATTCTGTTTTTGTTAGTTTTTCTTTATTATATTTTATAACGCATGAGGCGAATACTTTAAAAACAATAATAATTCAGCTTTTTTTAGTTTCATTTTTATTTTTACTTCAATCAAAAACAGTCATAATAACAACGGTTTTCTTGATTTCTCTTTATTTTTTCTTCTATTCAAAAACAGCTAATAAAATGCGATTGCGAAACATTGTCATGCTAGTAATTGTGTTTTTTTCATTTCTTTTTTTTCATAGAATAAAAGAAAAAATCGAATTTGAATTTCAATTGAATAAGGATAATAATATTGGACATACCGTTATTCCTAAAGAAATTGTTGGTGATCGAATAATTAGTATGAAGGAGGCTTGGGAAAATGATAAATTTGAACAAAGCGATTTTTTTTCAGGAGCATCTTTTCGAGTATATCAGTTTAGAATGTTTTTAGAAATAATGAAAGAAGAAAATGTTTTTTTTCAAGGTTTAGGACTTAATGCATCATATAAAATGTTGGAAGAAAAAGGCTTGAAATACAACGTTTTTCAAGGAAATGAAACCACAGAAGGGTATCAAAAGAAAAACTTTCACAACCAATATATTCAGGTTTTTTCTGAGTTAGGGTTCATAGGATTTGTTTTCTTGATTTTAATTTTATTCGTAAACCTTAAAAACGCATTAAAAAATAAAGATTTTACCCATATTGTTTTTGCAATTCTAATGATAAGCTTATTTTTGACCGAATCTTTTTTGTGGAGACAAAGAGGTGTTGTGTTTTTTACAGCTTTTTATTGTTTGTTCAACACAATTTATTTATCAGAAAAAGAAAAAAAATAACATGAAAAGAATATTAATAACAGGTGCAGCAGGTTTTCTTGGCTCACATCTTTGCGATAGATTTATTAAGGAAGGTTATTTTGTTATCGGAATGGATAACTTAATTACGGGTGATTTAAAAAATATAGAACATTTATTTAAAGATAAAAATTTCGAATTTTATCACCATGATATTACCAAGTTTGTTCATGTACCAGGTAAATTAGATTACATTTTACACTTTGCATCACCAGCAAGCCCAATTGATTATTTAAAAATTCCAATCCAAACTTTAAAAGTAGGTTCACTTGGAACTCATAATTTGTTAGGTTTAGCTCGTGTTAAAAAAGCTCGAATTTTAATTGCGTCAACATCTGAAGTTTATGGAGATCCATTAGTTCACCCACAAACAGAAGAATATTATGGAAACGTAAACACCATTGGCCCAAGAGGTGTTTATGATGAAGCTAAGCGTTTTCAAGAGTCTATAACCATGGCTTACCACACTTTTCATGGTGTAGAAACTAGAATAGTTAGAATTTTTAATACGTACGGACCAAGAATGCGATTAAACGATGGTCGAGTAATTCCAGCTTTTATTGGACAAGCACTCCGTGGCGAAGATTTAACTATTTTTGGAGATGGAAGTCAAACGCGTTCATTCTGTTATGTTGACGATCAAGTAGAAGGAATTTTCAGGTTATTACATTCCGACTATCATTTACCAGTCAATATTGGAAACCCAGATGAAATTACCATTAAAGATTTTGCAGAAGAAATCATTAAATTAACAGGAACCAATCAAAAAGTGGTATATCATCCGTTGCCAATTAATGATCCAATGCAAAGACAGCCTGATACGACCAAAGCAAGAGAAATTTTAGGTTGGGAAGCAAAAGTATCAAGATCTGAAGGTATGAAAATTACGTATGATTATTTTAAGACACTTTCTTCGGAAGAGTTGTTGAAAGAAGAACATAAAGATTTTACAAAATATATCCACTAATTGAAAAACAAAACAGGAAGATACTCAGGCTATATTAGACCCATACAAACACTATTAGATTTAATTATAATAAATTTATTGATACTTGTTTGTATGCGATCTGCTATGAGTAATATTGGCTATCATTCCATAGTTTCTGTTTTTTGGCTAATAATATCTTACTATTCAGGTTATTATGAAGTGTATAGATATAGTAAAGGTTTTCAAATTTTAGGAAAATTATTAAAGCAATTCTTTTTTATTAGCTTAATCACATTTGCTTATGTGGGTTTCAAATATAAATATGTAACTGCTGATGAAATTGGTTTTTATATACTTTGTTCATTTATTTCAGTTGGATTTTTAAAATTTTCAATTTTCTTTTTATTAAAAAAATACCGCATTTTATATGGTGGAAATCACAGAAATGTAATTATTGTAGGTAACGGTAAAAATGTTGACGAGTTAATAGATTTTTTTTCAAATAATCCCGATTATGGATATAACTTAAACCATGTTTTTGATTTAAAAAAGAATAAGAAAACTGAATTAGGAGAATGCAAAAACTATGTTATTGAACATAAAATAGATGAAATATATGCTTCTATAAGTACGCTTACTAATCGAGAAATCAATAATTTAATCCATTTTTCAGACAATAATTTAAAAACAATTAAATTTTTACCAGATAGTAAAAATACTTTTTTAAGGAATTTAGCTGTTGAATACTATGATTATATTCCAATCATATCTTTAAGAACCATTCCTTTAGACAAAGAAGTGAATAAGCGTTTAAAACGAGTTTTTGATTTGGTTTTTTCTTTAGTAATAATTATCTGTCTGCTTTCTTGGTTAACTCCGATAATCGCCCTTTTAATTTTAATTGAATCAAAAGGGCCAATTTTTTTCAAACAAAAAAGAAATGGCTTAAACTATGAAGAATTTTATTGTTATAAATTCCGTTCAATGCATCTAAATCCAATTGCGGATTTAGAACAAGTACAGAAAAATGATCCAAGAATTACTAAGATAGGTAAGTTTATTCGCAAAACAAGCATCGATGAATTACCTCAGTTTTTCAATGTTTTGTTGGGCGATATGTCAGTAGTTGGACCAAGACCACATATGGTAAGTCATACCGAAATGTATGCAAAAAGTGTTGACAAATTCATGGTAAGACACTTTATCAAACCTGGAATTACTGGTTTAGCTCAAACAAATGGTTTTAGAGGAGAAGTTGAAACTGAAAAAGATATTATTAATAGAGTAAAATATGATATATTCTATTTAGAAAACTGGTCTCTTTTATTAGATATTAAAATTATTTTTGCAACAGTAGTAAACGCCATAAGAGGTGAGAAAAAAGCCTACTAATGAATGTTTTAGTTTCCATAATTACACCATCGTATAATTCCGCAAACTTTATTGCTGAAACCATTCAATCGGTGCAGAATCAAACCTATTCAAATTGGGAAATGATTATTGTGGATGATGGTTCTTCGGATGAAACGGAAAATGTGGTTTTATCCATAATCCAAAATGACAGGAGAATACAATTTCATAAATTAAGCCAAAATTCAGGACCAGCTGTGGCTCGAAATTCTGGAATTGAAAAAGCGTCTGGGGATTACATGACGTTTATTGATGCCGATGATATTTGGTTCCCAACATTCATCGAAAACAACATCAAAACTATTCAGGAAACAGGAGTTCCGTTTGTGTTTTCATCTTACAAAAGAGCAAACGAACAATTAGAATTTGTGTATTCTGATTTTATCGTTCCTCAGAAAGTTTCGTATACCGATATTCTTAAATCCAATTCCATTAGCTGTTTAACTGCTTTTTTAGATATAAAAAAATTAGGTAAAAAGTACATGCCACTCATTCGAAAACGTCAAGACATGGGATTGTGGTTGAACTATTTAAAAGTCATTCCATTCGCACACGGAATCCAAGAAACACAGGCGATTTATAGAATCAGAGAAAATTCACTTTCCAGAAAAAAATCGGATTTAATTAAATACCAATGGCAATTTTATAGACAAGTTGAAAACTTGAATGTTTTTCAATCGGCTTATTATATGTTGCACTGGATGTATCGAGGTTTTATGAAGTATAGAAATTAAAGCATCGACTGAAATTGCTTTAATTTTCCTCGTTTTGTTCTCTCTAAAATTTCTTTGCGATTGTATGTGAAATGCAATCCCGGTTCTAAATATTTGGCAATCGCTTTTTCAATTTCTTGAATTTGTTCCAAAGTTAATTCCACCGAACTCACATAATCAATTTCAAAACTATCCAATTTGGTTTGGCGAACAATAAATTCTTTCACGTTTCCATCGTCTTCAATGATACTTTTGGTTACGTAGTAAAAGGTTAATCCGGGAGATTTTTTTCCACTTGGTAAAAGTGCCACATCGCTGGTTCTTCCAATTAATTTTTTCAGAATGGGTTTTTTCAACGTGCTTTTTTCATCCAAAATTCCAACATCGCCAATTTCATAACGAATAAACGGATGCGCTTTGTTATACAACGAAGTAATTACCACTTTCCCTTCTTTTCCGTATGGAACAGGTTGGTTATTTTCATCCAAAATTTCCACAAATAAGGTTTCCGAATTCACTTGCCATTCGTCTTTTGGATTTTGAAAAGCAATCAAATCCAATTCCGAAGCACCATATTCATTCACAACTGGAATTCCTAAATGTTTTTCCAATAAAATTTTATCTTCTTCAAATAACATTTCCGAAGTCACCATGCAAACTTTCAATGTTGGGCAAACATCGGTTAGAACAATATTTCGAGCTTGTAAATATTTTCCAAAAAGGACTATAGAACTCGTGTAACCATTGATGTAATCAAACTTTTTGGTTTTAAAATGTTCGAAAACACCATCTAATATTTTATCCGATAGATCAAAAATTGGGAAACGATATCTTTTGCTCAAAAAGTCTTTTAAACGTTCTTTTCTATACCCAATAAAATCCAACGGAATACCATAAAATCGCGCTTGATAGGACGAATTGAAATCAACACCATACCAACCAAAACGATGTATTATCGAAGCCCAAGTTATGGCATGCGCTTCTTTATCTTTGGCAAACACAAACGGATCGCCACTCGAACCCGAAGTTTTATTTACAAAAACCGTTTTCTCGGAATAGCCATTTGAAAGTCGGTCTTTTAAAGGTTTTTGCAAATCTTTTTTGGTGAGAATAGGTAAATCGTTCCAATTATCAAAAGTTTCTTTCCCAACTAAATTTTGATAAAAAGCATTGTTTTTCAAATGAAATTCCACAATTTCTCGCTTTTTATTTTCGAGATAATCGGGATAATCTGCTTCCGAAATTTGTAGAATTTTCTCAAAATCAGCTTGAGCTTTCGCAATAGGAAAACCGCTTAATTTTAAAGAAAGATGAAACAAGTTGAACATTCGTTGGAATTTATCCAAAAGTAATAAATCTGAAAATAATCTTTCTTCTTTTTTCTTTTTTCTTTCTTCTTAAGAAATAGTACTTTTGCCTGACAACATAACAACACACAAAATGACTATTTTACTACTTGGTTCTGGCGGTCGCGAACACGCATTGGCTTGGAAAATGCTTCAATCTTCAAAATGTACTTCTCTTTTTGTTGCGCCTGGAAATGCAGGAACAGCAACCATAGCAAAAAATGTGGATTTTAATCCGAATGATTTTGATGCCGTTAAAGCTTTTGTTTTACAAGAAAAAGTGCAAATGGTAGTGGTTGGGCCAGAAGATCCATTGGTTTTAGGAATTTATGATTTCTTCAAAAATGACAATCAAATCAATCACATTCCAGTAATCGGGCCATCAAAAGTTGGGGCGCAATTAGAAGGAAGTAAAGAATTTGCCAAAGAATTTTTAGTAAAACACAACATTCCAACAGCGCGTTACGAAAGTTTTACCAAAGAAACTGTGGAACAAGGTTGCCAATTTTTAGAAACTTTAGAAGCGCCATATGTATTAAAAGCAGACGGATTAGCCGCTGGAAAAGGCGTTTTAATCTTATCTGATTTAGAAGAAGCGAAGACTGAATTACGAAACATGTTAGTGGGAGCTAAATTTGGACAAGCAAGTTCAAAAGTAGTTATCGAAGAATTCTTAGACGGAATCGAATTAAGTTGTTTCGTTTTAACCGACGGAAAATCATATAAAGTATTGCCAACAGCAAAAGATTACAAACGAATCGGAGAAGGTGATACGGGATTAAATACAGGCGGAATGGGAGCAGTATCTCCAGTTCCATTTGCGGATGCAGTTTTATTAGAAAAAATTGAAACTCGAATTGTAAAACCAACTATCGCAGGTTTACAAAAAGACGGAATCGAATACAAAGGATTTGTATTTATTGGATTAATCAACGTGAAAGGCGAACCAATGGTTATCGAATACAACGTTCGTATGGGTGATCCAGAAACAGAAGTGGTAATGCCAAGATTAAAAAGTGATTTAGTTGAAATTTTTGAAGCGATTGGAAATGAGGAATTAGATAAGATTACCTTGGAAATCGACGAAAGAGCAGCTACAACTATCATGGTAGTTTCTGGCGGATATCCGGAAGATTATGAAAAAGGGAAGGAGATTTTCGGATTGGAAAATATCACCGATTCTATTCCATTTCATGCGGGAACAAAATTAGAAAACGGAAAAGTTGTGACAAATGGAGGTCGTGTAATTGCGGTAACTTCTTACGGAAATGACTTTCAGGAAGCCATAAAAAAATCTTATCAAAGTATAGCTAAGCTACAATTTGATAAGATGTATTTTAGAAGAGATATTGGTAAGGATTTATAATCCTTGCTAATATCTTAAGATTATTTTAAAAATGAGTGCGCAGTTGTATCTTGCTCATCTTCTTTATTTGCATTGAAGATGTTCAATTGCTTAATCCAATAAGTCATAGCTGCACAACAGATAATAATAAAAATCCAGTTTAAGATATTTGCAGTCCACCAATTAGTTAATTCTAATTCTCTTAACCAATCCATTGGTAAGAATAAAAAATCTACGAAAAGTGATTGTATTCCTTCAAAAAATGATTTCATTTTGATAAAGTATTATATTTACACCACAAAAATATAAAATATTCGCATGTTAGCAAGCGTTTTTAGTAAAACAAGACCATTTAATTATTTAGTAATAGGAATTCTGTCGCTTTTTTTCTTTTCTATAAAGATAATTGCGTTGGCTAAACCTACTGCAGACTGGGTTTACTATGCCGAGCAGTTTGGTTTATATGTCTTGCTTTTTGCGTCTTTATTCATTCTAAATTTCATTACACTTAAAAACGGATTGACTAAAGGAAACAATTATGCGTTGTTTTTGTTTTTTGTTTTTTTATTGTTCTTTTCTTCCATTTTCCAGAATAAGAACATTATTATTTCTAATTTTTTATTGCTTTTGGCTTTAAGAAGATTAATTTCTTTAAAATCCTTACTCCAAACCAAGGAGAAAATTTTTGATGCTTCTTTTTGGATTTTTTTAGCTGCCTTATTTCACTTTTGGAGTATTTTTTACATCATTTTAGTTTTCATTGCCGTTATACTTCACGTTTCTAAAGATTATCGAAATTGGATTATACCTTTTATTGCGTTGTTTGCGGTAACTATTTTGTTTTTCCTTGCCAATAGTATTCTAGACAATAGTTTAATGAGTACTTTGTTGGATAAAACGTATATCAGTTTCGATTTTTATTATTTCGAAAATATTTATCAACGAATTGCTTTAGCGACTTTTACATCATTAAGTTTGTTTGCTTTTGTTTTACATGTTTTTGATGTGCGAAACAAAGCTTTAAACATGCAATCCTCACACAAAACGATTTTGTTCTCCTTTATCTTAGGTGTTGGAATTTACGTGCTTTCAGCCAATAAAAATAACGGATGTTTAGCTTTCTGTTTCGGACCTTTAGCTATTATTGGTGCCAATTTTATCGAGAAAATCGAAAATAATTGGGTGAAAGAAATTGTAGTTTATGCCTTGTTAGGATTGGGAATTTTCTTCTTTATAATGCAATTATAATTTAATTCCGTAAGCCAAATCTCCTGCATCACCTAAACCTGGAACGATATAATTGTGTTCGTTTAGTTTTTCGTCTAAAGCCGCTACCCATAAGTGACAATTTGAAGGAACGTTTTCCTCTAAATATTGAATGCCTTCTGGAGTTGCAATAACAACGGCGATATGAATTTCTTTAGGTTGGTGTTCCAAATGTAATTTATGCAAAACTGCTACTAACGATTGTCCAGTGGCTAGCATAGGGTCAATTAAAATTAAATTTTTTCCTTCGAAAGATGGCGCTGCTTGATATTCTACTAAAATTTCAAATTTATCATCGTTGTCATAATGATGACGATAAGCCGAAACAAATCCGTTTTCTGCATTATCAAAAAAACTCATGAAACCTTGATGTAAAGCCAAACCAGCGCGAAGAATCGAACATAAAACTACAGGTTCGGCAATGGTTGTGGTGTGTTTAATTCCTAATGGTGTTTGCACATCAATTTCTTTGTAATCAAGTGTTTTACTTAATTCGTATGCCATTATTTCTCCAATACGCTCAATATTTTTTCTAAAACGCATACTGTCATTTTGGATGTTCACATCGCGAATTTGCGCTAAAAAATGATTAAGAATACTGTTTTGTTCTGAGATATAATGAATGTGCATCGATTTTATTTTTTGTAATTCAGGATAAAAGTACAAAAAATCGCTATTTTTGTATCAATTTAAAAGAGATAATTATGTTTGCTGAATTTGCATTTCCCATTTTTGAACAAAGTATCAAAACGTATCACATTATTGACGATGTGTATCAACCAGTTGTAAATCCTTTCGAAAAAGGAACTATTGAATATTTGTTGTTTGCAAAAAATTGGGTAGACACCGTGCAATGGCATTATGAAGATATCGTTCGTGACCCAAATATTGATCCAGTTGCAGCTTTAGATTTAAAACGTAAAATCGATGCTTCTAACCAAGTTCGAACAGATATGGTGGAATACATCGATAGTTATTTCTTAGATAAATACAAAGATGTTAAAGTAAAACCAAATGCAAAAATCAACACCGAAAGTCCAGCTTGGGCAATTGATCGTTTATCGATTTTAGCTTTGAAAATTTACCACATGAATGAAGAGGCAACTCGTGCTGAAGCAACGCCAGAGCACAGAGTAAAATGTCAAGAAAAACTAAATGTTTTGTTAGACCAAAAAAACGACATGTTTACTTCAATCAGTCAATTAATCGAAGATATTGAAGCGGGTGACAAATACATGAAAGTGTACAAGCAAATGAAAATGTACAATGACGAGGAGTTAAATCCGGTGTTGTATCAAAATAAAAAATAGTCATCATTTGATGTCTAAACCAAAACACATATTGGTAATAAGGCTCTCAGCCATGGGTGATGTCGCGATGACAGTTCCTGTGTTGAGAGCCTTAGTTTTGCAATATCCCGAAGTAAAAATCACAGTAGTTTCTCGACCTTTTTTTCAACCTTTTTTTGACGGAATTCCGAATGTGAATTTCTTTGGAGTGGATTTGAAAGAACGACACAAAGGTTTCTTAGGTTTACTTCGTTTATTTTCTGATTTACGAAAATTAAACATTGATGCGGTTGCCGATTTGCATAATGTACTTCGATCAAAAGTCGTTCGAACCTTATTCGCTTTAAGCGGAAAAAAAGTCGCTGCAACAGATAAAGGAAGAGCCGAAAAGAAAGCATTAACCAGTCTAACCAATAAAGTTTTTGCTCCAGTGAAACCAATGGTTGAAAGACATGTAGATACGTTCAAGCAACTTGGATTTTCAATTGATTTATCGAATCCACAATTTCCTAAAAGAGCTAATTTATCAGAAGAAGTTCTTTCCATCACAGGAACAAAAAATCAAAATTGGATTGGCATTGCACCTTTTGCACAATACGAAAGTAAAGTGTATCCATTAGATTTAATACAACAAGTAATTGGTGGTTTAGCTGAAACTAAAAATCAAAAAATCTTTTTATTTGGTGGAGGCGAGAAAGAAATTAAATTGTTGAATCAATTGCAAAATCAACACGAAAATGTAATCGTTTTAGCAGGAAAACTAAAATTCAAGCAAGAATTAGAAGTGATTTCCAATTTAGAGGTTATGCTTTCCATGGATTCAGGAAATGCGCATATTGCTGCGATGTTGGGCGTAAAAGTCATAACGCTTTGGGGAGCAACACATCCTTATGCCGGTTTTAAACCGTTCAATCAACCGAATAATTTTTGTTTGACTTCAGACAGAGTACAATATCCGTTATTGCCAACTTCCATTTATGGAAACAAGAAAGTGGAAGGTTATGCAGATGTGATGCGAACGATTTTACCTACTCAAGTTATTGAAAAAATAAATTCCAATCTTACCTAGATAAAATTGGAATTTAGAATTTATTATTTGGAATTTTAGCAATTAAACATCATCAAAATCAATCTTGATTGTTGCAGTTGTTGGATGTGCCTGACACGCTAATGTTAATCCTTCTGCGATTTCAGCATCGGTTAAAATTTGATTCTTTTTCATATCGGCAGCACCTTCGGTAATTTTACAAATACAACTACTGCAAATTCCACCTTGACAAGAATACGGCACATCTAAACCTTGTTTTAAGGCCGCTTCTAATAAGGTTTGTTTCTGACTCATTTCGAAAGTTGTTTCTTCATCGTCTACTAAAATTGAAATTTTAGTGTGGCCTTCAGCACCACCAACAGATTCACTTTCGTTTGAAGAGGTTGAGAACAATTCGAATTTAATGTCAGCATCTGAAATGTTGTTTTCTTTTAAAGTATCCGAAACCAAATTGATCATTTCTTCTGGTCCACACAAATAGAATTTTGAGAACTCCATTTCAGCATGTTTGTTTTTCAACACAAAATTCACAGCTGATTTGTCAATTCTGCCAAACAAAGCATTATCTGCTGTAGATTGACTGTACACATATTGCACAAACAAACGCCCAACATATTGCAATTGTAAATCGTGTAATTGGTTGTGGAAAATAGTGTCTTTTTCCGATTTATTTCCGAAAACCAACACAAAAGTACTATTTGGTTCTTCCTCTAAAACCGATTTTAAAATCGAGTAAACAGGTGTAATTCCGCTTCCAGCTACAAAAGCTGCGTAGTTTTTCTGACGTTCTACTTTTGGTTCGAAAGTGAATTTCCCTTCAGGAGTTCCTACTTCGATTACATTTCCAACGGCTAATTTTTCATTGGCAAACTTAGAGAAGAATCCAGTTTTGATGGCTTTAACGGCAATTCGCAATTCGCCACTTTTTGGAGAAGAACAAATCGAATACGCTCTTCTAATTTCTTGTCCGTCAAGCGTAACTTTTAAATTTACATATTGTCCAGCAACAAAAGTGTAATATGATTTTAATTCGTCTGGAACATTAAAAAGAATCGAAACTGCATCAGCCGTTTCTTTAATGATTTCTTTAATGCTTAATTTATAAAATGATGACATGTGATTTTATTTTTTACAAAAATACTATTTATCAAGAAAATAGAAGTAAGAGAAAAGAAAAAAGACTTCAAAAAAATATACTTAAGAATGTTATGCATAAGAAAATTATGTATATATTTGTTTTGAAATTTTTAGTCTTATGAAAAACTCACAATTATATAAAGGTAGTTTGAATACTATCATTATGAAGCTTTTAGAAGAGCAAGGCAGAATGTATGGCTACGAAATTACTCAAAAAGTAAAAGAAATTACCAAAGGCGAATTGAATATTACTGAAGGCGCTTTGTATCCAGCGTTGCACAAATTAGAAGCCGATGGTTTATTAGATGTTGAGGTTGAAAAAGTAGATAATCGTTTAAGAAAATATTACAAACTCACCGAGAAAGGCACTACAGAAACTGTAAACCGTTTAGCCGAATTGGAAGAATTCATCAAAAACATGCAAACAATTGTAAATCCTAAATTGAGTTATTAAGATGAAGTTAACGGCTGAAAACATAAAATTCATAGATAATTATCTAAAAAATAGCGAAGTCATTTATTACGACATTCGTATGGAAATGCTTGACCATGTAGCAACCGCAGTAGAGCAAAAAATGGAAGCTGAGAATTTAGATTTTTATGATGCTTTCAAAGGTTATATGGTGGTAAATAAAAAGGAAATTTTGAAAGGAAATAAATTTTGGTCTATCTATTCAAAAGACACAATTTTAAATTTCTTGAAGTTTTTAATTCATCCAATAATGATTTTAATTAGTGTTTCATTTTATTTTTTCTATAAAAATGTAGCAGTTTCTAATTATTTTTCAGAATCGTTTACTATTAGAAATCTTTTCTTTGTGTTCATGATTATTGTAGCATTTTTTCAACTTATCTATTTTCATTTAATTTTAAAACAAAGATTTTTTGTTTTAGAGAAATTAGGTGGTTTATTAGCAATTATCTACTATTTGCAAATGTTTTTTATGAATCAACATGAAGATGAAAATCCTTCAATAATTACACTGACATTGTTTAGTTATATTATGATAGCTTATCTTTTATATTTCATTAAGGAGGTTTATAAATTCAATACTAATAAAAAAAAGTTTGTATTATGAAACTTACATCTGAACAGATAGACCGTCTTTACCAATTCACGCGTCAACATTACGTGGAATGGTACGATTTACAAACTGAGTTAGTCGATCATTTGGCTAATTCTATTGAAGCACAATGGCAAGAAAACCCAAAAATTTCGTTTGAAGATGCGTTGCAAATTGAGTTTAAGAAGTTTGGAGTATTTGGATTTATGAATGTGGTAGAGCAAAGAAAATTGGCGCTTAATAAAAAATACAATTCTATTATTTGGAAGCATTTTAAAGCTTTTTTTACAATTCCTAAAATCATTGGAACATTAGGATTTATAAGCTCAACATTTTTGACTTTAAGCTATCTGTCAAATCGAACAGATGTGGTACTTATCGTTTTTACGATAATTGTTTTAAGTTTCTGTCTTTCCATTATTTTCTTTTCAAATAAAAACAAAAAGGAAAGTAAATTAACGAGCAAAAAATGGTTGTTTAAAGAAATTATATTAGGACGTTCTTCTCTTGTTGGAATGATCTATTTACCCATTCAAATTTTTATTCATTCTGAAAAAGTAATGGATAATCCTTTTGGTGTTTTTATAATAAGTTTTTTAATAATTGCGATGGCTTTGATAGCATATATTATTTTAATTGAAGTTCCTAAAAAAGCTGAAGAGTATTTAAAACAAACCTATCCCGAATATGCATTGGAAAATGCTAATTAAACAAAAAGCCTACTCATAAAGTAGGCTTTCGTTTGTTATTCCATAAACAACGCTTTTAATTCCGTTGCTTCGCTTGGTTTCATTTTTCCGGCTAAGACTAAGCTTAGTTGTTTTCTTCTTAATGCTGCTTCGTAACGTTGTTTTTCAAGTTCTGTTTCTGGTTCAATAGGTGGAACTGGAATTGGTCTTCCTGTTTCATCAACCGCTACAAATGTATAGATAGCTTCGTTCGCTTTATTTTTAATTCCTGATTCACGGTCTTCAATCCAAACATCAATAAAAATTTCCATAGAAGTATTGAAAGTTCTCGATACTTTAGATTCAACAGTCACCACACTTCCTAAAGGAATAGCTCTGTTAAACGCCACGTGATTTACTGATGCTGTTACACAAATTCTACGTGAGTGTCTTCTAGCGGTAATACTTGCTGCTCTGTCCATACGTGCTAGCAATTCACCACCAAATAAGTTGTTCAAAGGATTCGTTTCACCTGGTAAAACTAAGTCGGTTAAAGTAGTTACCGATTCTGAAGGAAATTTTGGTTGCATTGTTTTTTTTACAAAGATAATGAGGTTTTCGAATATTATATGCAAAAAAAAATCCCAAAACAGGGATTTTAATAATTATTACGCAAAGTGTTAAAAAATTATTCTATCATTAACCACGCTTCTGCATTATGTGTTTTTTGTATGTTTTTTCTATCGGTTTGAGCTTCTTGTAGTGTTTTAAAACTAGCATACACCACAGGATATAAATTGTGTTTGTTTAAAGGAAGCATTTTTGCGTTTTTAAAACCAGCAGCTTTTAATTCGGCAATGGCTTTGTTGGCATTTTCTTCACTTCTATATGCACCAGCTACTAAATGATAAGGCATTTTTTCTTCAACAGGAGCAGCCACACTTAATTCAACTGCTTCAACTGGAGCGCTAATTAGAAAAGTTGCTTGTTGAATTTGTTGTTGTACTTTTTCTTGTACATTTTTCTGAACGGCTAATGTTTTCGTTTCAATTTGTTGGTCATAATACGTTTTATAACCAAAACCACCAGCACCCAACATAGTTACAAAAACAGCGGCATATTTCAAATACGAGTAATCTCTTTTTCTTTCAGGAGTAAAAATAATTGGTGCTTTTTCTTCTAAAGCTTCCACTTCTTGTTTTAGAACTTCTCTAGTAATTTCAGGAGAAACAAAAGGAGTTAATCCAAACGAATCCGTTAAATAATTTACCGTATTTGCTGGTTCAAAAACCCAATTCATTTCATTGTTAACCGAAATTTCACCAATGTTTTTCAACACCACACGATTGCGGTTTTGCAACAAATAGGTCCATTCGTTCACCACATCACCAATTTTGATTACCGCTAATTCGTACGACATTTTTTCTTGTAATGCCACATGATTTGCTAATAAACCATCATTGTTTTTTACATTCGCATTAAACGAAACCACTTTTTTAGGTGGAAAAAACGAACTTGCGCTTCCAGTAACGTGAGCGGACACGGTTTCAGTTAAAAACGCACCAAAGCCAGGAACAGTAACGCACTGATAACGATATAATAAGTCGGATATGTGTTTTTCTATCTGCATAACAACAAAGTTAGATAATCAATAGCAATATCAAAATTTTATCAACAAAAATTATTAACAATTGCTATTTTTACTGTAAATAATTGTAAATAAGGTGTTTGTGATTTTTGTCATCCTGAGCTTGTCGAAGGGCTGCTGTCCGCTCTACACGGTGCCGCTCCCATCAGGGCTAATTAGGTTTCTATTTTCTTTTTTGGATTATTGCTAAAAAGAACTATTTTTGTTCTTCAATTATACGCCAAATAAATTTTATACACGCCATGACACAGTCAGAATTATACCACACGCTTGCGTTGATGCAAGTGGAAGGAGTAGGAGATGTAATCGCCAAAAAACTCATTCAACATTGTGGAAATGCTACAGAAGTCTTCGCTTCAAAAAAATCCCAACTTCAAAAAATTGACGGCATTGGTTCGGTTGTAATTAAAAATTTGCAAGATAAATCCGTTTTCAAAAAAGCGGAAGCTGAACTCCAATTCATTGCGCAAGAAAATATTTCTACTACGTATTTTCAAGAAGAAAACTATCCCGAACGATTAAAAAACTGCTACGATAGTCCCGTACTTTTATTCCAAGCGGGAAATATCGATTTACAAAACCAAAAAATCATTAGTATTGTCGGCACACGTCAAATTACGACGTATGGCATGGAATTTACTAAGAAATTAATTGAAGAAATTTCACCATTAAATCCCGTTATTGTTAGCGGTTTCGCTTACGGCGTGGATATTTATGCGCATCAAATAGCAATGGATTGTGGTTTGCAAACCATTGGTGTTTTGGCACACGGATTGAATCAAATTTATCCGAAAACACACAAAAAGTACATGGCAAAAATGGAGCAGAACGGTGGCTTTTTAACCGAATTTTGGAGTACCAGCAATCCTGACAAAGAAAATTTCATCAAACGAAATCGCATTGTTGCCGGTATTAGCGAAGCAACCATTGTAATTGAAAGTGCCGAAAGAGGCGGTTCGTTAGTCACGGCTAATTTAGCCAACGATTACAACCGAGACGTTTTCGCTGTTCCAGGAAGAACTACGGATAAGTACAGTCAAGGTTGCAACAATTTGATTAAAACACAACGCGCCAATTTACTCACTTCGGCAGCAGATTTGGTGTATATTTTGAATTGGGAATTGCAACGCGAATCTCAAAAAGTAGTGCAAAAACAGTTGTTCGTTACCTTAACTGATGAAGAACAAATCATCTACGATTACCTTCAAAAAACAGGAAAAGAAATGATGGACATCATCGCTTTAGAATGCGATTTTCCAATTTATCGAATTTCGTCCATTTTGTTAAATATGGAACTAAAAGGCATAATCCGACCTTTGCCAGGGAAAATGTTTGAGGTGGTTTAATTTTAAACTCGTAAATTAGTACAAATTTAAATTCCATGTACACGCTTCCAAAAATTGAACGCTTCCAACAAAATGTTGCTTCAAAATATACCATTTATAATAGTGTTTTCATCACGTTGCCTTTTGACGAGATTAATAACACAGGAGTTTTGTTGCCTTTGTTTTCGGAAGTTTGTGAAAACGGATACAAAAATGAGCAAAGTCCAGCGGAGATTTTCGAAACTTTCGTTACCAAATATCTAGACAATCCTTCCGAAGAAGAAAAAATCAGTTTATTGTTTCGATTTATTCAATATGTGGAGCGACAAGTGGTGCTTTTTGATGCCATTGAAGATGCCGCTTTTCCAATTGTGAATAATATGGAAGGCAAAAGTTCGCTTCGAGCTATTAAAGAAACGGCAGAATCGGAAGGAAAAACCAAAGAATTGAAAGAATTTCTAGAAAATTTTAAAGTCAGAACGGTTTTAACTGCACATCCAACACAGTTTTATCCGGGTTCAGTTTTAGGAATTATTACCGATTTAACCGAAGCTTTAAAATCGAATAATCACATTGTAATTAAAGATTTATTGGCGCAATTGGGCAAAACACCTTTCTTCAAAAAAGAAAAACCAACTCCTTTTGATGAAGCCGTAAGTTTGATTTGGTATTTGGAAAACGTGTTTTATCCAACAGCAAGCGAAATGGTTCATTATCTTCAAAAAAACATTTTCAAAGGAAACGAACTCAAAAATGATGTGCTCAATTTAGGTTTTTGGCCCGGTGGCGATCGAGATGGAAATCCGTTTGTAACTACTGAAATCACTTTGAAAGTTGCGGAACGTTTACGAACTTCAATTTTAAAATGTTATTACACTGATATTCGAAAATTAAAACGAAAGTTAACCTTCACAGGTGTTGACGTGATTATTGCCGAATTAGAAAACAAGTTATACCGTTCTGTTTTTTATTCGCAAGGAGAAATTTTTATTTCATTGGAGGAATTCAAATCGCAATTACAAAACATTAAAAATATCATTGTTGAAAAACACCAATCGCTTTATGTGGATGAGGTGGATTTATTATTGAATAAAGTCAATTTGTTTGGATTTCATTTTGCGACTTTAGACATTCGTCAGAACAGTAAAATTCACAAAACGGTTTTTCAAGACATTGTTCAAAAAGAAAAAAGTTTGTTTCCAGCAGATTATTTTAATTTATCGGAAACAGCAAAAATTGATATTTTGTCTAAAGCTTCTGCCCAATTGAAAGCTTCGGATTTTGATAATGAAATTACGAAAGAAACCATCAGTTCTATTGAAGCTATTCGCACGATTCAAGAAAATAATGGTGAGTTAGGTTGTAATCGTTATATTATTAGTAACAATGAAAGTGCTTTGAACGTAATGGAAACCTTGGCGATGTTTCAGTTGTGCGATTGGAACAATCCTTCGGTTGATGTGGTGCCGCTTTTTGAATCGGTGGAAGATTTGCACAAAGCTGATTTGGTGATGGAACAATTGTACACGAATTCGGTTTATGCGAATCATTTGAAGAGTCGAGGCAATCAGCAAACTATCATGTTAGGTTTCTCAGACGGAACAAAAGATGGTGGTTATCTAATGGCAAATTGGGCAATTTATAAAGCAAAAGAAGCCTTGACCGAAATTTCCAGAAAATACAATATCAAAGTCATTTTCTTTGACGGTCGTGGCGGACCTCCTGCGCGTGGTGGCGGAAAAACGCATCAATTTTATGCTTCGTTAGGTCCAAAAATTGAAAGTCAGCAATTGCAATTAACTGTGCAAGGACAAACGATTAGTTCTAATTTTGGAACGTTGGATTCGTGTCGCTACAATTTAGAAAATTTAGTGAGTGCGGGTGCGAAAAATCAAGTTTTCAATACCAATCAAAATGAATTAACGCTTTCTGAAAATGCCATTTTAGAACAACTAGCCGAAATCAGTTTTAAGAAATACATCGATTTTAAAAATCATCCGTTGTTTGTGCCTTATTTGGAAAAAATGAGCACGTTGAATTATTATGCAAAAACGAATATCGGCAGCCGCCCATCCAAAAGAAAGTCAGAAGCAAAATTGAATTTAGATGATTTAAGAGCAATTCCGTTTGTGGGTTCTTGGAGTCAATTAAAGCAAAACGTACCTGGTTTTTTTGGTGTGGGAACGGCTTTAAAATACTTTGAAGAACAAAACCGTTGGGACGAAGTAAGTCACTTATATCAAAATTCGTTATTTTTTAGAACCTTGTTAGAAAACAGTATGATGGCGTTGTGCAAATCGTTTTTCCCGTTAACGGCTTACATGAAAAACGATGCAGAATTTGGTGCTTTTTGGATGATAATTCATGAAGAATATTTAGAAACCAAACGTTTGTTGTTAAAAATTTCAGGTTTCAAAGAATTGATGGAAAACTATCCCGACGGAAAAGCTTCCATAGAAATGCGTGAAAAAATGGTGGTGCCTTTATTAACGATTCAACAATATGCGTTGTTAAAAATTAAAGCGTTGCGAGAAAGCCCAACTCCAGACGAAAAGTTAATTGCCGTTTATGAAAAAATAGTAACACGCTCGCTGTTTGGAAATATTAACGCAAGTAGAAATTCGGCTTAGTTTTTGTTGTTGATTTTATAAATTCAGGTTTATGCAAAAACTAATCTTACTTACATTTCTTTCTTTCTTTATACTTTCTTGCACTGAGAAAGAGAAAACCTATGAAGAATTAGAAGCGGAAGTTTTATGTGATGTGTTGCCGGAAATTGCAAAATATGAATTAAATCAAAGTCAAAACAATTTTCTTCCTCCACCTTTAGAAACTGATAGTTTAAAATTTTCTAAAGAAAAGATTCAACAATTAAATAAAAAACGAGATGAGGATTGGATTACTTTTAAGTTAGAACTAAAACAAAATATTGAAATTGCAATCAAAAAAATAGATGAATTTAAAAAATATAAATACGCAGTTATTGACACTTTACTTTCAGTAGATAATCCAATTAATGAAGATTTCAAATATGAATATGATTCATTACCTAAGCGTAAATTAACTAAAAATGAATTTGACAAATCAAATCTTGATGTTGTTTTAGTTTCTTATAAAGATACTTTTGAAGGTGGCGTAAGAAATAATGAACATCTTCCACTTTCTGGGTTAAGTAGAGTTTTAATACACAAAAACGGAAAAGCTTATTTCCAATGTAATAAAATATACTATCACTATAACGTATTTTGTAATTTCTCTCAAAAGGAGAATAAATGGAAAATCGAAAAAATCATTAAAGAATAAAACCTCAAAATTTAGACATCTAAACTTTGAGGTTTTTCTTTATTTAAAGTTGAGTTTTCTTAGTAACCCAACTTCTCTCTAACTCTTTTCAAAACGCCATTTGCTACAGCACTTGCTTTTGCAGCACCTTCAAGTAATAATTTATCTACTTCTTCTAAATTGTTGATGTAGTAATTGTACTTTTCTCTTTCGGTTTTGAATTTCTCTACGATTAATTCAAATAATTCTTGTTTCGCGTGACCGTAGCCGTAATTTCCGCCTAAATAGTTGGCTTTCATTACTTCTGTTTGTTCTGGTGTTGCTAACAATTTGTACAAAGCAAAACAATTACAAGTATCTGGGTTTTTTGGATCTTCAAGCGGTGTGCTATCGGTTTGAATTCCCATAATTTGTTTGCGAAGCGCTTTATCGTCCACAAAAATATTAATGAAATTGTTTCTCGATTTACTCATTTTTTGTCCGTCGGTTCCTGGAATTAACATGGTGTCTTCAGAAGTTTTTCCTTCAGGTAATATAAAGGTTTCGCCCATTTGATGATTAAATCGTGAAGCAACATCTCGGGTAATTTCAATGTGTTGCATTTGGTCTTTTCCAACGGGTACAATATTGGCATCGTACAATAAAATATCGGCTGCCATAAGCATTGGATAGGTAAATAATCCGGCATTTACATCTTCTAATCGGTCCGCTTTATCTTTGAACGAATGCGCTAATGTTAAACGTTGGAACGGAAAAAAACAACTCAAATACCAAGACAACTCTGCTGTTTGAGGCACATCAGATTGACGATAAAAAACAATTTTATTTGTATCTAAACCACAAGCCAGCCAAGCCGAAGCCGTACTATAGGTGTTTTGTCTTAATTCTGCTCCATTTTTGATTTGCGTAATCGAATGCAAATCGGCAATAAAAAGAAAAGACTCGTTATCAGGATTGTTTGCCATTTGAATAGCCGGGATAATTGCTCCTAATAAATTTCCTAAGTGTGGCGTTCCTGTACTTTGAACTCCGGTTAAGATTTTTGCCATTGTTTTTGTTTTAACGCTATGCGTTGCTAAGTTGTTATTTATAAATGCAAATGTAAAGTAAAAACAGAAAAGTAAAAAGAGATAGGTTTTATATAAATGATTACTTTTGGAAATCAAATAAACTAGCTAAATGAAATTTTTAAAATATCCGCTTACATTATTATATCGAATTTGGTTTTACATCTTGGTTTTAGTGCCAATTATTGTGCTTTTTCCTTTTATTTTGGCTACCATTTTAAGCGAAAAAACGTACCCGTTATTTTTTAAAATTGCCAGATTATGGTCTAAGATTATTTTAATTGGAATGGGTTTCAATTATTCTATTGAAGGTGATGAGGTTTTTGAAGATGGCAAAAGTTATATGTTGGTAGCCAATCATACTTCGATGACGGATATTATGTTGATGTTGATTGCGGTTAAAAATCATCCGTTTGTTTTTGTGGGAAAGAAAGAATTGGCTAAAATTCCGATTTTTGGATTCATTTACAAACGCGTTTGTATTTTGGTAGACAGAAGCAGTAGTAAAAGTAGATATGCCGTTTTTGAACGTGCTCAAAAAAGAATTCATCAAGGTTTGAGTATTTGTATTTTTCCTGAAGGTGGTGTTCCAGAAGAACATATTGTTTTAGATGAATTTAAAGACGGTGCTTTCAGAATTGCTATTGAACATGGTTTGCCAATTGTTCCGATGGTGTTTTTTGATAATAAAAAGCGATTCTCTTATACTTTTTTCAGCGGAAGTCCAGGCAAAATGCGCGCTAAAATTTATCCGATAATTGAAACAAAAGGCAAAACATTAGAAGACAGAAATGCATTGAAACAACAAGTAAGAGAAGTTATTTTACAACCTTTATTGGAGGATTTAAAATAAAAAAGTCCAAACGCATTTGGACTTTCTCAGTTTCATTTTAACTAGAAATGAAACAACTTAACTATAAATTTAAGCTTAACCAACAAAGCTTAAAAACTAAAACTAATTCCGGTATACAAGCCTATAAAATAAGGCTTGAAGTTACCGGAATTTTCACTAAACGTATTGATCTGGTATTTAAACATGGGTTGGAAATTAGCATTAAAGCTTTTCCAGAACGAGTATTTAAAACCCAAACCGACATTACTACTAAAATGTATACTGTTTAAATTATTTGCTCTTCCTACTTCCATTTCGATGCCATCTGCCACTAACGAAATGTTATTTCGATTTAAAAATAAGGTACTCATTCCTCCAATCACTTCTATACCAAATTTCTTATCTAATAATTTGTAACTTAACTCTAAAGGCACTTCAATATAACTGATGTTTTGTTGTAACGCTCCTACATTGTTTTCAATAACTACATTTTCTATATCACCTGATAACGTTTCAACAACATTAGCTTTTGATGAAAATACCATATTTGATGCTTCAGGATTTCTTGATATTGTAGGGATGTTGTTTTCAACATTATTCATTCGTGCATCAAAAAGAACATCGTTGGTATTGTAACTAATGTTGATATTGTTAACCCCTGTTTTTAAACTTAATTTGTTGTTTATTGCGTAACTTCCAGCTATACCTAAACTTAAAGTTGTTGCGTAATTTTTACTATTCGAATCAAATTGTTGGTCAATTGAAGATCCTTGTGCTAAGGAGTTAAAATAAACAGGCGACGCGTTAGTGCTAATCGCCCATTTACTTCTTTTTTCTTCTTTTTCATCTTCATTTTTCCCAGCCTCTTTTTCTTTAAGCAATTCTTCTAGCGGATTTGTTTCTTTAGAAACTTCAGCCACTAGCGTACTATCTTGAGTAATGATTTCATTGGAAACAACAACATCTGAATTGTTTGTTTGTTTTGTAATAGAATCATTATTAGTTATTGTTGTTGTGTTCGATGTTTTATTTTCAAAAAAAGCATCAATCGTTTCTTTGTTAATAGCGGTTTTACCTTCTCTATTATTATCAACTACGTTATTATCATGAAATAGGTTTTCAAAAGCGGAATTATTTTTATTTGACTTTGATTTTGATTTTCTTTTTGCTTTGTTTTTTTCTGCATTAGCTACTAAAGCTTTTTCAAAATTTGTTTCAGATGGTGATTGTTTTTTGAAATTGTTCTTGCCTTTTTTAAATCCTTTTTGATTTAAATTTGCATTAATATCACTTTCTAATTTACCATTTGAAACCAATCCGTTTCTTCTACTAGAATTGTTTTTAAGCTTAGAATTGACTAATTTTTCATCAGTCGATTTTTCATTGTATTGATTGATTGAGTTGTTGGATTTTTTATCTAAACTTTCTTCATTTGATTGTGAATCATAAACAATAGCTTCGTTATTAGGTGAAGCAATGTTTGAATTATTTGAGTTTACTTTAGCGTCTTCGGTGTTTACAATTGTGTTGTCAGAATTTGGCACTTCAGTTGAATTATTTTCACCAGAGAAATTCCAAATTAAAGCCCCGATTATGAACAGCGAAGCGGCAATTCCTGAAAATTGAAACCAAATAGGTACAATTCTTTTCTTCTTCTTTTTCTCGTTTAAACGACTTGCAATAATATCCCAAGAATCTTGAGGCGGTAAGGCTTCAAAATCTTTGAATTTCTCTTGAAATAATCGTTCTATATTTTTATTGTCTTTCATTTACTTTTTTTTACCTCAAAACTGTTATTTGATTCTATCTTACTTTTCAAAATAGCTTTTGCTCTAGCTAAATTTGACTTTGATGTTCCGATGTTGATTTCTAACATCTCGGCTATTTCTTTATGAGAATATCCGTCTAAAACGTATAAGTTAAAAACCAATCGATATCTGTCTGGTAATTCTTGAATAATCTTAGTTAAAAACTCTAAACTGATGTTGTCATCATCAATTTCAATTTCCTCTTCGTCAGCAATTTTCTCAGAAACAATTTCAAAAATGTTTTGTTTTCTATATTGCTGTAAAACATAATTTATGGTAACTCTTTTGGCCCATCCTTCAAAGGAACCCGTATTTTTATATTGATTTATTTTTTCAAAAATGATTAAAAAACTTTCTTGTAAATTATCTTGAGCTTCTTCGTAATTACGTGAATACTTTAAACACACAGAAAACAATTTTGGCGCTAATAGGCGATAAATTTGCTCCTGTGCTTTAGTATTGTTGTTACTACATTCATATATAAGTTGCTCTATAATCAATTTTTTAAATGTTAATTTACAGGAATATCATATGTCATAAAAGTATCATTTCCTTCAACGTCATGACCTGTCCAAAACTTAAACACATAATTTCCAGTGTTTGTAACATGAAAATTTAATGTTTCTTCAACCAATATATTTTCAACAGGAGCACAGCTACCACTTTCTTCAACCAAATTTTTAATGGCACAAGTTCTTATATTTAATTCTTTTTCGTAATAAAAACCATAAGGTGAATGGCAATTGGTAGGTCTATAATATTGCATTGTTATTTGATAAGTTTCTCCTAAAACAAACTCCGTAGGCATTTCAACAGAATGAACAGGTAAAATTTCAATTGAATAATTATTTTCTTCTAGTTCACAAGAATTAAATAAAAACAGAAGACTTACTAATAAAATTAATTTTTTCATTTTCATTGATTATTATACTTAGTAGATTAATTTTTTCAAAAAAGGTTGCGTTAAATTACAAAAAAAATCACGCTCAAGGCGTGATTTAATTTTTAAGCGTTATTTTCTTTGATTAGATCTTTAATTTTTTGTTCTAATTCGTCCATTAATTCTGGGTTGTCTTTGATTAATGCTTTTACAGCATCTCTACCTTGACCTAGTTTTGTTTCTCCATAACTAAACCATGAACCGCTTTTTTTGATGATTTCAAATTCTACGGCCAAGTCTAAAACTTCACCTACTTTTGAAATTCCTTCACCATACATAATGTCGAATTCGGCAGTTCTAAATGGTGGTGCGACTTTGTTTTTAACTACTTTTACTTTAGTTCTGTTACCTAAAACATTATCTCCATCTTTAATTTGAGTCGATTTACGAATATCAATACGAACAGAAGCATAGAATTTCAATGCATTTCCTCCTGTTGTCGTTTCTGGACTTCCAAACATAACCCCAATTTTATCACGTAATTGGTTAATGAAGAAAACGGTACAGTTTGTTTTATGAATCGTTCCAGTTAACTTTCTCAAAGCTTGCGACATCAAACGCGCGTGTAATCCCATTTTAGAATCACCCATGTCGCCTTCAATTTCACTTTTTGGAGTTAAAGCCGCAACCGAGTCAATTACTACAATATCAACTGCTCCTGAACGGATTAAACTTTCTGCAATTTCTAATGCTTGTTCTCCATTATCAGGTTGCGAAATAATTAAGTTATCAATATCGATTCCTAATTTTTCTGCATAAAAACGGTCAAAAGCATGTTCCGCATCAATAAATGCTGCAATTCCTCCAGCCTTTTGAGCTTCTGCAATGGCGTGTAATGTTAACGTAGTTTTACCTGACGATTCTGGTCCGTAGATTTCAATGATTCTTCCTCTTGGGTAACCATTTACTCCAAGTGCCAAATCAATACCTAATGAACCTGAAGGAATAGACTCTACTTCTTCCACTGCGCTATCGCCCAGTTTCATTACAGTTCCCTTTCCGTACGTTTTGTCAAGTTTGTCTAATGTTAGTTGTAAGGCTTTTAATTTTGCTTCTTTGTCTGAACTCATAATATTTGGCTTTAAATTGATTACAATTCTTTTTTTGTAAAAATACAGCTTTTTTCAATTGTGCCAAAAATTGTTGATATGTTTTCATTTTAGATAGATATTTTGATTTTTAATTCATTTTATTACCTTTGCCCTCGAATTCTTCCATTTAGAATTCGTAACATATTTCTCACTTAAACGTTTATAGCATGCAACTGTATAACACCTTAAGCGCAGAAGAAAGAGCTCAATTAATTGATGAAGCCGGAAAACAACGTCTTACATTATCTTTCTATGCGTATGCCAAAATTGAAGATCCCAAAAAATTTCGCGACGATTTATTTATCGAATGGAACAAACTCGATGCTCTTGGTCGAACGTATGTAGCCAAAGAAGGTATCAATGCCCAAATGAGTGTTCCTGCCGAAAACTTTGAAGCTTTTCGTGAAACTTTAGAAGCCTATGATTTTATGCGAGGCATTCGTTTGAATGTTGCCGTAGAACATGATGACCATTCGTTTTTAAAGCTAACTATAAAAGTTCGTGACAAAATTGTAGCCGATGGTTTAAACGACGAAACTTTTGACGTAACCAATATCGGAGTTCATTTAAAAGCGAAGGAATTCAATCAAATATTAGAAGACCCAAATACCATTGTAGTTGATTTTAGAAATCATTATGAAAGTGAAATCGGTCATTTTAAAGGTGCGATTACGCCGGATGTAGAAACATTTAGAGAAAGTTTACCTATCATCAACGAGCAATTAAAAGACTTTAAAGAAGATAAAAATTTGGTGATGTATTGCACTGGCGGAATTCGTTGCGAAAAAGCTTCAGCGTATTTCAAACATCAAGGTTTTAAAAATGTATTCCAATTAGAAGGTGGAATTATCAATTATGCCAAGCAACTTAAAGAGGAAGGTTTAGAAAGTAAATTCATCGGAAAGAACTTTGTTTTCGACCACAGATTAGGAGAAAGAATTACCAACGATATTGTTTCGCAATGTCACCAATGCGGAAAACCTTGCGATAATCACACCAATTGTTTGAACGATGGTTGCCATTTATTATTCATCCAATGTGACGAATGTAAAGCGGCCATGGAAAATTGTTGTTCTACCGAATGTTTAGAAATTACGCATTTACCATTAGCCGAACAAGTTAAACTTCGTAGAGGAAAACAAGTGGGTAATAAAGTCTTCCGAAAAGGAAAATCAGAGAATTTGAAATTCAAACATTCAGGAGAATTGTCCGATAAACCTTTGGCTGTAGCCGAAAAAACAAAAGATATTCGTCAGAAAATTAAAGTAAAAAAAGTATTACTTGGTAAAGCCGAACATTACTATGTAAAAGCTCAAGTGGGACTTTTCGTTATAGAAAATCAAGAACTAAATGTTGGTGACAAAATTTTAATTTCTGGTCCAACAACTGGAAATCAGGAATTGGTTTTAGAAAAAATGTTGGTAAACGGAATTGAAAATTCATCAGCAAAAACAGGTGATAAAATAACCTTTGAAGTACCTTTTAGAGTAAGATTATCTGATAAATTATTCAAAATCATTATCTAAAATAAATTATCACAATACTATATAAAGACCTATTTCGTTTTATAATGAGATAGGTTTTTTGCATTTGTGAAACTTCAAAAGATTGAATTTGAAAGTTTCCATAAAAAATCAATATCTTTACGCTCAAAAACGTTTTGAAACGTAGTCCATTAGGACAATCACTATATATTTAAATTATGGCATGTACAAACTGTTCAACCGCTGATGGCGGTGCACCAAAAGGGTGTAATAATAATGGGACTTGCGGCACCGATAGCTGCAACAAACTTTCGGTTTTCGATTGGTTATCAAACATGACTTTACCTGGTGGTCAAGCGCCTTTTGATGCTGTTGAAATCAGATTTAAAAACGGAAGAAAAGAATTTTTTAGAAATACCGAAAAACTAACTTTATCTATTGGAGACATTGTCGCTACTGAGGCTTCTCCAGGTCACGATATTGGAATCATTACTTTGACAGGCGAATTGGTAAAAATTCAAATGAAAAAGAAAGGTGAGAATCCAGATAAAGAATTATCAAAAATATACAGAAAAGCTTCCCAAAGAGATATCGATATTTGGACAGAAGCCCGAAATAAAGAAGAAGCGGTTCGTATGCGTGCTCGTGAAATCGCTATCAATTTGAAGTTAGAAATGAAAATTTCTGATGTAGAATTTCAAGGCGATGGTTCAAAAGCAACGTTTTATTACACGGCAAATGACAGAGTCGATTTTCGTCAATTAATTAAAGAATTTGCTCAAGATTTCAAAATTAGAATCGAAATGAAGCAAGTAGGTTTCCGTCAGGAAGCAGCTCGTTTAGGAGGAATTGGTTCTTGTGGAAGAGAATTGTGTTGCTCTACTTGGTTAACCGATTTTAGAAGTGTGAATACTTCGGCAGCACGATACCAACAGTTGTCGTTAAATCCACAAAAATTAGCGGGTCAATGCGGAAAACTAAAGTGTTGTTTGAATTACGAATTAGACACTTATTTAGATGCATTGAAAGACATGCCCGACATGGAAACCAAGTTATATACCGAAAAAGGTGATGCGTATTGTCAGAAAATCGATATTTTTAAAGAAATTATGTGGTTTTCTTATGCAAATGCACCAGCGCAATGGATGGTTTTACCAGTTGCAAAAGTGAAAGAAATTTTAGCCATCAATAAGAAAAAAGAACGTGTGGCAGCTTTGGAAGATTATGTGGTAGAAACGGTTCAAGAAGTAGAGAAAAAATTCGAAAATGTAGTAGGTCAAGACAGTTTAACCCGTTTTGATCAACCTAAGAAAAAGAATAACAATAAAAACAAAAAACGTAAACCATCAAATTTCAAAAATGCTCCTAAAAAAGACTAAATTTATTGGGTTAATGCTGTTTGCTGTGCTTTTTTTCTCTTGCGATGAAAAGCAATTTTTTAGCGAATACAAAGAGTTAGACGGTTCTTGGAAAAAATCGGACACCTTGCGTTTTACATTTGAACAAAAAGACACGTTAAATCCGTATCATTTGTTTTTGAATGTTAGAAACAATAACGACTATCCATTCAACAACATGTATTTGATTGTGACGATGAAAGAGCCGGGTAAAAAACCGACTTTTACAGTAGATACTTTGGAATACCTAATGGCAAAACCAGATGGAACGTTGTTAGGAGAAGGTTTTTCAGATGTGAAGGAAAGTAAATTATGGTATTTAGAAAATTTCAGATTTAAAAGAGCTGGAAAATACAATGTTGAAATAGTTCAAGCAGTAAGAGAAACTGGTAAAGTTGATGGTGTGTCGGAACTAAAAGGAATAACAGAACTAGGATTAAGAATTGAAAAAATAAAATAGTATGGCTACCAAAAAAGCAAATACAAACGATTTTTCAGAGTATAAAAGAAAATTTTGGCAATTATTTGCCTACGGATTTTTAGGTGTAATTTTATTATTCCTTTTCGCTTCATGGGGATTTTTCGGGAAAATGCCTTCGTTTGATGATTTGGAAAATCCAGATTCTAATGTGGCAACCGAGATTATTTCTTCGGATGGAGTAGTCATTGGTAAATTTTACAAAGAAAACAGAACTCCTGTTAAATATCACGAACTTCCACAACACTTAGTAAAAGGTCTTGTCGCAACAGAAGACGAACGTTTTTACGAACACTCAGGAATTGACGCTAAAGGTACATTAAGAGCTGTTGTAAAGCTAGGAAAAGATGGTGGTGCAAGTACACTAACCCAACAATTAGCAAAAAACTTATTCCACGGCGAAGGTTCAAAATTCATTTTGTTTAGGGTAATTCAAAAAGTAAAAGAGTGGATTATCGCTATTCGTTTGGAGCGTCAATATACGAAGCAAGAAATCATTGCATTATATTTAAATCAAGTAGATTTTGTAAATGGAGCAGTTGGAATTCGTTCAGCAGCAAAAATTTACATGAACAAAGAACCAAAAGATTTAACTATCGAAGAAGGTGCTTTGTTTGTAGGAATGCTGAAAAATCCTTCGCTTTATAATCCAAACCGAAAAAAAAGAGCACAATTGGTTCTAGACCGAAGAAATACGGTTTTAGGTCAAATGGTTAAAAACGGTGTAATTACCGAATCAAAAAAAGAAGAATTAAAGAAACTTCCTATCAAGTTAGATTTCAAGCCTGAAAGTCATTCCGAAGGAAGCGCCACTTATTTCAGAGAATATCTAAGAGATTACATGAAAAAATGGGTGAAAGACCATTTAAAACCAGACGGAACGGAATACGATTTGTATCGCGATGGTTTAAAAATTTACACAACTATCGATTCTAAAATGCAACAATATGCTGAAGAAGCGGTAACCGAGCACTTGAAAAATTTACAGAAAGAATTCTTCATTAATGCAAAAGACAAAGAAAACGCACCTTTCGTAGATATTACTCCAGAGCAAACGCAGCAAATTATGATGCAAGCTAAGAAAAATTCAGAGCGTTGGAGAAAAATGGATTTGAATGGAAAATCAGAAGAAGAAATTCTAAAATCTTTTGATGTGCCTGCAAAAATGAAAATCTTTACTTATGAAGGTGAAAAAGACACCATCATGAAACCAACAGATTCAATCATTTACTACAAACACATGCTACAAACAGGTATGATGGCTATGGAACCAAGAAGTGGTCACATCAAAGCATGGGTTGGTGGAGTAAATTATAAATATTTCCAATACGATCACGTGGGTCAAGGAGCAAGACAAGTAGGTTCTACTTTTAAACCATTCTTGTATGCAACTGCTATCGAACAATTAGGAATGTCGCCTTGTGATTCTATTATCGACAGTTATTTCACCATGCCAAAAGGCAAATGGGGAATAGATGCCGATTGGTCTCCAAAAAACTCAGACGGAAATTATAGAGGAACCACAACTTTACAGAAAGCGTTGGCAAATTCGATTAATACAGTTTCTGCTAAGCTAATTGACAGAGTAGGTCCACAAGCAGTAGTTGATATGGCAAAAGAATTAGGTGTAACATCTGATATTCCTGTCCAACCTTCAATTGCTTTAGGTGCTGTTGATATTACTGTTGAACAAATGGTAGGTGCAATGAGTACGTTTGCCAATCAAGGAGTTTATGTAAAACCAACATTTATCATCAAAATTGAAGATAAAAACGGAGTAGTCATTGATCAACCTGTACCGGTAACAAAAGATGTGGTAAATAAAGATGTTGCTTATGCCGTTGTCAAATTAATGGAAGGAGTAACTACATCTGGAACTGGTGCCCGATTGAAATGGGGCGGAGGTGGATTTATTCAATACGATTATAGTTTTGGAAATCCTATTGCGGGTAAAACAGGAACTTCTCAAAATAATTCAGATGGATGGTTTATCGGAATGGTGCCTAATTTAGCAACTGGAATTTGGGTTGGAAACGAAGACAGAGCAGCTCACTTTAGAGCTACAAGATTAGGTCAAGGAGCTACTATGGCATTACCTATTTGGGGAATCTTTATGAAAAAATGTTATGCCGATAGCGATTTAGATGTGTCTAAAGAACCATTTGAAAAACCTGAAGATTTAAAAATTAAAGTAGATTGCTGGACACCTAAAAAAGTAGTTGATACCACAGCTGTTCCAACAGACGAACCAGACATGGACGAATTCGGATTATAAACAACAACAAACCAAAATATGATTTCTAGAAAAGTTAATAACGTTAAAGAAGCGTTGGAAGGAATTCAAGACGGACAAACCATCATGTTAGGTGGTTTTGGTCTTTGTGGAATTCCCGAAAACAGTATTGCTGAATTAGTTCGTAAAAATGTAACCAATTTAACTTGTATTTCAAATAATGCAGGAGTTGATGATTTCGGATTGGGATTACTATTACAAAAACGTCAAATCAAAAAAATGATTTCTTCTTATGTGGGAGAAAATGCAGAATTTGAACGTCAAATGCTTTCAGGAGAATTAGATGTAGAATTAACTCCACAAGGAACTTTAGCTGAAAAATGTCGTGCTGCTCAAGCCGGAATTCCAGCATTCTTTACACCAGCAGGTTTCGGTACAGAAGTAGCTGAAGGAAAAGAAACTCGCGAATTCAACGGTAAAATGCACGTAATGGAATTGGCTTACAAAGCAGACTTTTCTATCGTAAAAGCATGGAAGGGTGACGAAGCAGGAAACCTTATTTTCAAAGGAACAGCTCGTAATTTCAACGCTTGTATGGCAGGTGCTGCAAAAATTACTATTGCTGAGGTTGAAGAATTAGTACCAGCAGGAACTTTAAATCCAAACGAAATTCACATTCCAGGAATTATGGTCAACCGTATTTTCCAAGGTGAGAAGTTTGAGAAAAGAATTGAGCAAAGAACTGTTAGACAAAAATAATTTGAAGATTCTTTAATTTGAAAATTTGAAGATGAGAAACGATAAAGATAATTTAATTGTAAAATTAACATTCGAGTTTGCTCTTGAAATAATAAGTTTTTCAGAGGAAATTAGAAAATCAAATCGTTTTGAAATGGCATCTCAAATTTTTAGAAGTGGAACATCAATAGGAGCAAATATTAGAGAAGCTCAAAATGCCGAAAGTAAAGCTGATTTTATTCATAAGTTTAAAATTTCAGCTAAAGAAGCAGATGAGTTGCAATTTTGGTTAGAGTTATGTCAGAATTCTGAATTCTATCCAAATCCTAATGAAGAATTATTTAAAAAGTTACAATCGATAAATTTGATAATTTCTAAAATCATATCTTCTTCAAAGAAGGGTTAATTTTCAAATCATCAAATTTTCAAATCATCAAATAATATATGGCATTAGATAAAAATCAAATCGCAAAAAGAATAGCACAAGAAGTTAATGACGGTTACTATGTAAATTTAGGAATCGGAATCCCAACTTTAGTTGCCAATTATGTTCGTACGGATATTTCAGTAGAATTTCAATCGGAAAATGGTGTTTTAGGAATGGGTCCATTTCCTTTCGAAGGAGAAGAAGATGCCGATATCATCAACGCAGGAAAACAAACCATCACGACTTTACCTGGAGCAAGTTTCTTTGATTCTGCTTTTAGTTTCGGAATGATTCGTGCGCAAAAAGTAGATTTAACGATTTTAGGTGCAATGGAAGTTTCTGAAAATGGAGATATCGCCAACTGGAAAATTCCAGGAAAAATGGTAAAAGGAATGGGTGGCGCTATGGATTTAGTAGCTTCTGCAGAAAATATTATCGTAGCCATGATGCACGTAAATAAAGCTGGAGAATCAAAAATCTTGAAAAAATGTACACTTCCATTAACAGGTGTAGGTTGTGTGAAAAAAGTTGTTACGGAATTAGCAGTTTTAGAAATCACTCCAAACGGTTTCAAATTATTAGAAAGAGCGCCAGGCGTTTCAGTAGAAGACATCATCAAAGCAACAGAAGCTGATTTAATTATTGAAGGAGAAATTCCTGAAATGAAAATTAATTAGCCAATGAGGCAATTAGTCAATGTGTCAATTTGTTTAACTATAATTCAATTGACACATTGGCTCATTATAAAATAGACACATTAAATATATAAGCCATGATAACATTTCAAGAAAAGTACAAAAACAATTTAATTCTTTTAAAATCATTTGAATTTGCTAAAAAAGTTGTTCAATACACAGAAAAATTAGAAGAAGACAGAAAGTATGTAATCGCCAATCAACTATTAAAATCAGGAACTTCAATTGGAGCGAATATTAAAGAAGCTCAAAATTCTGAAAGCAAAGCAGACTTCATTCATAAAATGAAAATTGCAATGAAAGAAGCAGATGAAACCGAATTTTGGTTATTTCTATGTAACGAATTAGAAAATTATCCAAATTCAGAAGAATTATTATCCGAAGTTTTTGATATATTGAAAATCACAAACAAAATCATTTCAACCACTAAAAAAGGCTAATGAGCCAATTAGCCAATATGTCAATTAGTCAATGAAGAAATTGGCTCATTTTCAAATTGACTAATTAAATTGGCACATTGACTAATCGACTAATTGACACATTAATATGTTCCCAAAAGTAATTTTAAAATCAGGTAAAGAAAAATCAATTCAACGTCGTCACCCTTGGATTTTCAGTGGTGCGGTTTATGGCGTAAGTCGTGAAATAAACGATGGCGAAATGGTTGATGTAGTCGATTCGAAAAACAATCATTTAGGAACTGGATATTTCAGCGATAAAGGAAGTATCGTAGTTCGTGTTTTGACGTTTGGCGAAGAGACTTTCTCTGAAAACTTTTGGAAGGACAAACTACAATCGGCTTGGTATTTACGTACGCAACTATTGGATTTTGAAGTTACGAATGCGTTCCGAGTAATTCACGGAGAAGGCGACGGAATTTCAGGATTAATTATTGATTATTACGATAAAAATTGGGTTATTCAAGCCCATTCAACAGGAGTTTTTCTTCAAATGCAGCAAATCGCTGAAGCCATAAAATCAAATTTTCCAGACTATTGCGAAACGATTTATTGCAAAAGTTCAGGAACTTTACCAAATACGGGAACCGATTATTTCTTATTCGGAAATAAAGCTGAAGCAGTTGCAAAAGAGAACAACATTTTGTTTTCAGTAAATTGGGTTGAAGGACAAAAAACAGGTTTCTTCTTAGACCAACGCGAAAACCGTAAATTATTAGGCGAATTCTCAAAAGGCAAAAAAGTACTAAACACCTTTTGCTACACAGGCGGATTTTCAATTTATGCCATGAGTGCCGGAGCAGAATTGGTAACTTCGGTAGATATTTCTCAAAAAGCTGTGGACTTAGCAGCGAGTAATATGGAATTGAATTTTCCAAACGCTAATCATAAAGCTGTAGCTGATGATGTGTTTAACTTCATGAAAGAACACACGCAACAATATGATGTTATTGTGTTAGATCCACCCGCTTTCGCGAAAAGTATCAAGAGCAAACACACCGCAACACAAGCCTACAAACGTTTAAACATTGCAGGATTAAAAACCTTAGCACCTAACGGAATTTTATTCACCTTCTCTTGTTCGCAAGTTATTGACGATGTTTTATTCTACAACACCGTTGCAGCAGCAGCCATAGAAACAGGAAGAAATATCCGAGTACTACACAAATTAGAACAAGGTCCAGATCATCCAACCAATATTTACCATCCAGAAGGGCATTATTTAAAAGGGTTGGTGTTGTTTGTAGAGTAAAATTAGTGTTCAGTGTTCAGTTTGAAGTGTTCAGTGGATTACTGATAGCTTTGCAATTAGTATTCAGTATTTCACCCATAGTTTGTCATTCCGAAGGAATCTTATTTAATTATTAAACTTTAACAAGGACTAAATCTCATATGAAATCAATTTCAAATTTTCAGAAAGCATTCATAATTATAGCTTTAATTTTAATTATTTCATATAGTTTTCCTTCTATGTTTGCTAAAGGTGGAATGGATATGAAGTTTCATTATTTCAATTTTCTATTTGTCTTAATAGTAGGTATGATATTAATTTATAATTTTTATAAAATTAAATTCTTAAAGAAAATCTTATTCTTATTTACAGTTTCATTATTTACATTTATTTCAGGAATATATTTGGTTCAAGAAATATTTAAAAATATTTATGACAATGATTATGAATTGCATATTAGATTTAATGATGTTATTTTTAAAACTAATGTTATTTTTTACAGTGTTCTCATCTTAATTGAATTAACATGTTTTGAAATTATTAAGAGATTTTACAAATAAAAAAACCTGCAAGTCTTTCAACTCACAGGTTTCTTTTTTCTTGCTTCTTTTCTCTTTCTTCTTAGAGATTCATAAAAAAATCATTTCCTTTATCATCGGTAATAATAAACGCAGGGAAATCTTTCACTGTAATTTTACGAACAGCTTCCATTCCTAATTCTTCAAAATCGACTACTTCAACAGCTAAGATATTTTCTTTTGCTAAAATCGCAGCAGGACCACCAATCGAACCTAGATAGAATCCGCCGTGTTTTTTACAAGCGTTCATTACGTCTTTGCTTCGGTTTCCTTTGGCTAACATAATCATGCTTCCACCAGCTGCTTGGAATTCGTCTACATAAACGTCCATTCTTCCTGCAGTGGTTGGTCCAAAACTTCCTGATGGCATTCCGTCTGGAGTTTTTGCTGGACCAGCGTAATATACGGGGTGATTTTTGAAATACTCTGGCATTGGTTTTCCAGCGTCTAATAATTCTTTGATTTTCGCATGCGCAATATCACGAGCTACAATCAACGTTCCGTTTAATTTCAAACGCGTTTTGATTGGATATTTTGATAATTCTGCTAAAATTTCTGGCATTGGTTTGTTCAAATCAACTTCCACCGCAGGCTCTAAATGAGGAGCAGTTGTTGGTAAAAATTGACCTGGATTGGTTTCTAATTGCTCCAAGAAAATTCCATCTTTCGTGATTTTCCCTTTGATATTTCTATCTGCCGAACAAGAAACACCCATTCCAACCGGACAAGAGGCAGCATGACGAGGTAAACGAATGACACGAACATCATGTGTTAAATATTTTCCACCAAATTGTGCTCCAATTTGACTTTCTTGACAAATGATTTGTACTCTTTTTTCCCATTCTAAATCGCGAAACGCTTGACCCGACATGTTTCCAGAAGTTGGAAGATTGTCATAATATCCTGCCGAAGCTTTTTTCACGGCTGCTAAATTCGCTTCCGCAGAAGTGCCACCGATAACGATAGCCAAGTGATACGGAGGACAAGCCGCTGTTCCTAAATCCATAATGCGCTCACGAACAAATTCGTCTAACGATTTTTCATTCAACAACGATTTTGTCTTTTGATATAAGAACGTTTTGTTTGCCGAACCACCACCTTTTGTTAAAAATAAGAACTCATACGAATTTCCTTTTTTTGCATAAATATCAATTTGCGCTGGCAAGTTTGAACCCGAATTTTTTTCTTCAAACATCGAAATCGGAACAATTTGCGAGTAACGAAGATTTTTATTTTGGTACGTATTGTAAATTCCTTTTGACAGCCATTCGCCATCATCAACACCTGTGTACACGTTTTCACCTTTTTTGGCAACTACAATCGCGGTTCCAGTATCTTGGCAAGAAGGCAATTGACCTTCTACGGCTACAGCTGCGTTTTGTAATAAATTATAAGCCACAAAACGGTCGTTGTCTGTTGCTTCTGGATCTTCGATAATGTTTCTTAGTTTTTGTAAATGTGCCGAACGCAACATAAACGAAACGTCGTCCATTGCTTCTTGTGCTAATAATTCTAATCCTTTTGGGTCCACCACTAAGATTTCTCTATCGCCAAGTTGTTCTACTTTTACGTAATCTGAAGTTAATTTTTTGTAGTGTGTATCGTCTTTTAAAATTGGATACGGGTCTTGATATAAAAAGTCCATTTGTGTATGTTTTGAAAGGTAAAGTTACGGATTTTTGATGGGAATGAAAAAATGAATTTTGGTTAATAGGAATATATGATTTTATATATTTTTATTTGACTTATAATAGCAATAAATTCCAGCAACAAAAATTAAGAAACCAGCTAAAAATTCAAAATAAACATCTTCATCTTCAAAGAGGAAAACATCTTTCGAATCATTTGTGATTAGATTTATTTTATCTCCAACATTTATTGAACAACGACCTTCTAACTTCTTACTTTGTTTCTTTTCGTTGAAGTAAAAAGTAAAATAAGCTTTAGAAATTTTAGAAGATTCGCTACACGAAATAGGCACTGAGACAACACTAACAGTAATTTTGTTTCCAGAATTTAATATTTTGTATTCTTGAAATGTTCTGTAAAATGAAACAAAACTGATTATAATCAGTAATATCGAAGCATATTTAAGCATTTTATTCATCTCTTAAAAAAACCAACTCGCCACAAAAATCGCTGTAATCACGCAGATTAAATCTACTAAAAGCATCATTCCTAGAGTATAACGAGTGTTTTTCACGTTGATACTTCCAAAATAAACGGCAATTACATAGAAAGTGGTTTCGGCACTACATTGGAAAATACAACTCAATCTTCCGGTTAAAGAATCGGGTCCAAATTGTTTCATCGCATCAATCATAAACCCACGAGAACCACCTGAACTAAATGGTCGTAACATCGCCACAGGAAGCGAATCGGTGATTTCTTTAGCGACACCAAGATGAGCAAAAACAAACGAAATTCCGTAGCTGATATTTTCAAATAAACCACTATTTCTAAATAACGAAATAGCAACTAACATTCCCATTACATAAGGGAAAATGGTCACTCCAGTTTTTAATCCGTTGTTGGCACCGGTTACAAACGTGTCGAAAATGGTGGTTTTTTGTTCTACGAATTTTTTCTCTTGAATAAAGGAAAATATCAAAGTTCCACCAATGATTAATATCAACAACAATCCCGAAAGGTTTGAAGTAAAGTAATTTTTTCCGATTAAATCTAAGCTATTTACGTAGAATAATAATCCTACAATCGCTCCAATAACTCCCATTATAGCCGCTAATAACGAAGCGCTTTTGAAGTTAATTTTTTGTTTGATGCCGACTAATATAAAAGCAGCAATGGTTCCAATAAAAGAAGTAATGATACATGGCAACATTACGTCTGCAGGATTTGCAGCATGTTCAGCAGCTCTATAACCGATAATTGATGTTGGAATTAATGTCAAACCAGCCGCATGCAAACACATAAACATAATTTGGGCATCACTGGCTTTGTCTTTATCTTCGTTGAGTTCTTGTAAACTTTGCATGGCTTTTAATCCAAACGGTGTTGCCGCAGAATCCAATCCTAAGAAGTTGGCAGAAAAGTTCAACGTCATATAGGAAATCGACTCGTGATTTTTAGGAATCGAAGGAAATACTTTGGCAAACAACGGACTTAATTTCTTTGCCAATCTTTCAGAAGCGCCTGAAATGATAAGCAATTCCATGATGCCGCAGAAAAATGATAAATAGGCAATTAATGGCAGAATTAAATCAAACAAACTGCTTTTGGTCATAGGTAATAATCCGTCTGCTTTTTGTTTTCCACTGTAGATTTTTACCGTTTGATTGTTGTAGATGTAGGTTGTATCAGCATCCTTTTCATTTTTATTAATGATGAATGTTTTGTCTTCTGCTTTTTGCACACTGTCTTGTACAAATTGGGGCACTTCTTTTAAATACTTTTCACCTATTAAAAGAGGTTCGCCTTGTTTGCCATTCAACACATAATCAATAGAATAGTATTGCGAAGAGAACAATCCGAAAACAATGAAAAAGATAGACGATATGAATATCACTAACCAAAATCTGCTTAAAACCATAAATACCTATTTTTTCGTAAATGTACTATAATTCAAAATATTTCAACAAATATTAAATAAATATAAATATTTAGTGATTTTAATAAATAATTATATATTTGTAAACGTTATATTAACCCAAGCTACTAACTAATATGAAAATCAGAAGATTACTATTTATTTTTTCATTGACTTTTTCAGGTTTTGTTTTTTCTCAAACTAAAGAAGATGCTGAAAAAATCACAAAAAATTACGATTTAGAAAAAATCAAAGAGCTAGAAGTTTCTCTCAGAAAGAAGGAAGCATCTGAAAAAAAAGCTGCTTATGAAGCGGCTTCAATTAATGGATGGCCAATTATAATTAATGGTGAAAATGGTTCTTTTCAAGAATTAATGAAATTAACACCTGATGGATTTCCAGTTTATTATTCTAATGACAATGTGGGAGCAGCTAGATCTACTCGAACAAATTACTTAAATACTGGCGGTGCACTTGGCTTAACATTAGATGGACAAGGGATGGTAGCAAGAGTTTGGGATGGAGGAACCGTTCGAAGAACACATAGCGGTTTTGGAGGTAGAGTTACAACAGTTGATGATGTTTCAGGAACTACTTTCAGTCAACATGGTACACATGTTTCGGGTACTATAATTGCATTACCTTGGAATACAGGTTCAAATAATATCAAAGGGATGGCTACTCAGGCAACGGCTAGAACTTTTAACTGGACAGATGACGAATCAGAATCACTTTCTGAAGTTGCATTAGGGATGTTGGTTTCTAATCATTCATATGGTGTTCCTGTTGGAAGTGGAGCTTCTGCATTACCTGCTTGGTATATTGGTTCTTATGTTGAAGATTCAAGAGTTTGGGATGAAATAACCTATTTATCACCTTATTACTTACCTGTTTATTCAGCAGGTAATGATGGAAATAATAACAACAACTCAGATCCAATAGCTAATGGTTTTGATAAGTTAGTAGGAAATAAAGTTGCAAAAAATGTTTTAACGATTGCAAACGCAAATGATGCAAGTATCTCATTTTCTACAGGTGCTTTGATGAGTGTAAATATTAATTCATCTAGTAGTCAAGGACCAACTGATGACAGAAGAATCAAACCAGACATAGCAGGAAATGGAACAGGTGTAACTTCATTGAGTAGTGGTTCTAATACTGAAACTGCTACATTAGATGGAACTTCAATGGCAGCTCCAAATGTTACAGGAACATTGTTATTATTGCAACAGCATTATAAAAATTTGACAAATAGTTTTATGAGATCTGCAACTTTAAAAGGTTTGGCTTGTCATACTGCTGATGATGCAGGTAATGTGGGTCCAGATCCTATTTTTGGATGGGGACTATTAAATGCTAAAAAAGCAGCAGAAACTATAACAAATAATGGTCTAACCTCATGGGTTTCTGAAGAAAGACTGAACCAAGGACAATCGTACACAATGACTGTTAAATCAAATGGTGGTGCAAGTAATCCTCTAATAGCTTCAATAACATGGACAGATTTACCAGGAGAAGCTAATAATGGTCAAAGATTGACACCAAATGACACTTTTAAATCTTTGGTTAATGATTTGGATATTAGAATAACTAAAGACGGAATAACTTATTACCCTTGGAGATTGGATATTAATTCACCAACATCAGCTGCATTAAGAGATGGGGATAATAGCGTAGATAATGTTGAATTAATCAAAATTGATTCTCCGGCTGCGGGTGATTATGTTATTACCATTACTCATAAAGGAAATTTAGTAACAGGTGCTCAAAATTATTCACTTGTAGTTACAGGAATTGCATCAAGTTTTGCAATTGTTCCTACATCTGAAAATGTTGAATTATGTAGTAATCAAACGGCTACCTACACTTTTAATTATAAACAAACACTAGGTGGGACAACAAATTTTACAGCTTCAGGTGTGCCATCAGGTGCTAATGTTTCTATTTCACCAACTAGTTTAAGTGCTAATGGGATTGTAACAATGACGGTTTCTAACTTGTCATCAGTAATTCCAGGAGAATATAATATTGGGATAGTGGGTAATAACGGAACGGAGACTGAAACGAGAACAAAGGTTTTAAAAATTTATAGTTCATCGTTTAGTCCTATTTCATTACTTTCTCCAACTAATGGTTTCAACGGTGCTTCAACAACCATTAATCTTGATTGGGCTGTAGATCCTAATGCAGAAAACCATTTGATACAAGTTTCTACAAGTCCTACATTTACAAGTTTTATTGTAAACCAAACAACTGCAAACTCAAACTATATTGTTTCTGGATTATCACAAGACACAATGTACTATTGGAGAGTTGTTCCTTCAAATAGATGTGGTGCTGCTACTCAGAGTTCAGCAACAGTTTATTCTTTTAGAACAGGAGTGTTGTCTTGTGGTAATATATTTAGTGCTACAGATTTTTCAAATGCATCTTTAGCGGATGTAGCAAATTCAAGTGCGAGTGTTCCTCTTGTAATAACAGGTGGTATAACAATTGGAGAAATGAGAGTTTCTTTTGATATGACACATACTTATGTACAAGATATGACAATAATGCTACAAGGTCCATCCTCAATTGGTAGTCCAGTAATAATATTATTGCAACAGCCTTGTGGTGACAATGACGATATCAGCTGTAGGTTTATTGATTCAGGAGCAGATCCGGCATGTACAGGAGTTCCTGCTATTTCTGGAGATATTGCTCCAATTGACCCCTTAAGTAATTTAAATGGTTTACTTGCTGATGGAACATGGACTTTATTAGTTGACGATCCATTTAATGGTGATGGCGGAGTAATTAGTAATTTTACTATTGAAATTTGTGCATTAACAGCTTCTTTAAGTTCAAATGATACTGTTTTAAATTCTTTAAAAGTGTATCCAAACCCAGCCAAAGGTATTGTTAATATTGATTTAGCGGGAGCAGTTACTGGCGACACAACATTTGAATTATTTGATGTTCAAGGAAGAAAAGTAATTTCTAAAGTTTCTTCTAATAACATTGAAACATTGAATATTGAAAATTTATCAGATGGAATTTATATGTTAAGCATTCAAAATGGAGGTGCTAAAACAACAAAAAAATTGGTTATTAATAAATAATCATCAGCATAAAAAATAAAAAAGGGAGCTTAATTAGCTCCCTTTTTTTATACATGAATAATTTCATCTTCAACCAATAAATCTTCTCGTCTTAATCTTAGAAAAATTTGTGCTACAGCTATTACATCTTTTTCACAGTAAGTGATAATCCTATCAATATCATTTTCTACATAAAAAACGTGCGCTACTTCACTACCGTCGATGTCGTCTTTTGGTGATGGAATTCCAAGCACTTTAGTTAATAATTTTAAAGAAGTAAAGTGTTTGTAGTCACCAAACTTCCATAATTCTAAAGTATCGAGATGTGCAACTTCCCATGGTTTTTTCCCGAATAAATTCAGTTTATTTGGCAATGCAATTCCGTTGATAATCATTCTTCGAGCTATAAACGGAATATCAAATTCTTTAGCATTATGTCCGCATAAAACGTGCTGTGCTCCGTTGAAATGGGTGTTTAGTAAATTTGAAAAATCGTTTAAAATTTTCTTCTCTTCACCCCAAAAACTGGTTACACGAAAGTTTCTAATATCACCTTTATTTACAAAGTAACCTACCGAAATAGTAATAATTTTTCCAAATTCAGCCCAAATTCCGGCTCTTTCGTAAAAATCTTCTGCCGAAACTTCATCTTTGCGTTGGTATTGGGTTTTGTGTTCCCATAAATAACGTGTTTCTTCGTCTAAAACGCCATAATTTTGGTGTTCTGGAACGGTTTCAATGTCTAAAAACAGAATGTTGTTTAAGTTAATTTTTTCAATCATTTTTGTATGGTTTATAGTTAATTTAAGTTTTTAGTTCCCAACTTTAATTATCGTTTCTTTCTTTGTTTCAGCATTTCATACGCTTCTTCCACATAGACGTATAAATCATTGCTGTGTGGGTCGGTTTCAGTTTGCTTTCCTTTTAAATGTCCTAATCTTACAATTATCAATTCATCTTCTGGAATTACAATTACAAATTGACCTAAATGACCGCGCATGTAATATAAATCTTTACCTAAAAAGTTATGCATCCACCAACCATATCCATATTCTGGACTTTTTTCAAAGCGTGGTGTAACACATTTTTTTACGAAAGCACTATCTAATAATTGTTTACCATTCCATTTTCCATTGTTTAAATATAATTTTCCAAAACGAGCAAAATCTCTAGCATTGCTAGCAATACAACAATACGCTTTTTCAATTCCGTCTGGTTCTTCGTCAAGTTGCCAAAGCGCTTCGTTTTCTGCTCCCATGGGTTGCCAAAAGTGTTTTGAAACATAATCAGATAAATGTTCTCCCGTTGCTTTTTCAATACACATCGCTAATAATTGAGTAGCACCACTTAAATATTTGAATGATTGTCCTGGTTTTTCTTTGATATCTAAACCTAAAATAATGCCTTTTAAATCATCATCAAAATAAGCACGGGTTACAATTGAAAATGGGCTATAATATTTTTCATCCCAACTCAAGCCTGAAGCCATTGAAGATAAATCACCTATAGTTACGTCTTTTGCAAATTTGCCTTTTAGTTCTGGAAAAAAATCGGTTACTTTTTGGTCTAAACTTTTGATTTTTCCATCCATAATGGCTTTTCCCATTGCCATAGTAACGACACTTTTGGCTATTGAAAAAGAATTAGTTTTTGAGTTTTTATCAAATCCATCAAAATAGCTTTCGTGCCAAATACTATCATTTTTAATGATTAAATAAGCAATGGTTTGAAGTTCTTTATGTGTTTTTTGTAAATTTTGAGTCGCCGGAACTGAGTTATAATCAGAAGCAATTGCCCAAGGTTGAGCAGTTCCTTTTTTAATTTCTCTGTTTGGAAATTCTTTATAATCTTCTAAAAATGCGGTTGTATAACCTTTGAAATAAATGGTTCTTACAGCACGTAATAGGTAATCCACATCAAAAATGTACATTAAAACAATGATGCTCGCTAAAATAATAGCGAACCACTTGAAGAATTTTAAAATAAATTTCATTTCCTAATTTTATAAGATTGTGTTATAAAAGTAGGAAAAAGTTAGAATGATTTTAAAAAATCTAAAACAAACTTTCTTGTTTTACCGGATTTTCGTGTTCGAGCAGCCATTTTTTGCGCCATAATCCTCCGGCATATCCTGTTAAAGAGCCATCAGAACCTATTACACGATGACACGGAACCACAATCCAAAGTGGATTTTTTCCATTGGCAGAAGCAACTGCGCGAATTGCTTTTACATCTCCTAATTTTTTTGATAATTCTAAATAGGAACACGTTTTTCCATAAGGAATTTTTAACAATTCTTGCCAAACTTTTTGTTGAAAATCAGTTCCTGTTGGATTAATTTTAAATGAAAACTCAGTTCTTTTTCCATTAAAATAGTCTTGAAGTTGTAAAACAGCCTCTTTTAATTCCTTCGGAATTTTTGTAGAAATTTCAATGTCTTCATTCATCACATGAATTTTTGAAATTCCGTTTTCATCTCCCTGAATTTCTGTACAACCAAGCGGTGTATTTATGATGACTGTTTCCATTTTGTAAATATAAAAAAACCACCTTTTGACAGGTGGTTTAATAAGATGTAAAAGCTGAATTAATAATATTGTTAAGATTTAATCTCTTCTTTTTTCTCAGTAGCTGGCTCTAATACTTTTCCTTTGAAAGATAAAGTTTTTACTGCTTCAGCACCGTTTTCAGTAGTTGTAATTGTTACTGATTTTTGAAATTGACCACCAGATGCAGCATTAAAAGTAGCGGCAACCATTCCTTTTTCTCCTGGTTTAATTGGAGTTTTTGTATAATTTGCAGCAGTACAACCACAAGCTGGTCTTACATTTGTAATTAAGATAGTTTCTTTTGTAGTGTTTGTAAAAGAAAATTCATAAGTAACTGGTTTTCCTTTTTCAATATCTCCAAAATCATGCATTTCTTGATCCCATTTAATGTTTGATTGTTTTGGAGCTACAGGAGTTTTAACTTCCGTTGGAGTAACTTGAATTGCTTTAGCAGTTTCTATTTTTGCATCTTTTAATTGTGCAAATGAAGCACTAGCTATAAATAAAGCTACAATTGATAATTTAATTGATTTCATACTGTATATGTTTTTAGTTATTTTAAATTTGTTATACAAAACTAAAAAACTTTTAAACGGGTGTTGTTAATTAAATTTTAATGATTGTTAATGACATGTTAATAGGGATTTTTAGACCCACATTTTTTGTAATATCGAACTCATTATGAAGTTTAACAGATTTAATACCGTAATTTTCATTGGGTTTTTAGCAATTGTTGGTGTTATCATCATGCAGTTGTTTTTACTCAATCAGGCCTATATTTTTGAGAAAAAAGATATGGAAGATAAAATCCATTTTGCTTTGCAAGATGTGGTGGAAAAAATTTATAGAGATAATAAATCAGAATTACCAATTACCAATCAAATTAAGAAAGTTTCTGAAAACTACTTTATAGTTAACGTTAACGATGTTTTTGAAAACAGAATCTTAGAACAATATTTAAAGCTTGAATTTGAAAAAGTAAAACTCGAACTTGACTTTGAATATGCTATTTATGACTGTAGTTCAGATGAAATGGTTTACGGAAATTACATTTCGATTAACGGAAAATCGGAGAAATTTTGTGAAGATTGTTTTTCAAAAAATAGCGATTTAACGTATTATTTTGCAGTGCGTTTTCCACATATTGAACAAACCTATTTTAAAAGTCTATCGCAATATTGGATATTTACAGGCGTGTTGTTCCTGGTTTTAATTATTTATGTTTACTCGGTATTTTTAATGTTGCAGCAAAAAAGATATACTGATTTGCAAAAGGATTTCATTAATAATATGACACATGAGTTTAAAACACCTTTAGCTTCTATTTTGATTGCTTCAAATTATGCCAATACACAAAAAGAAATTGTTGATAATCCAAGATTGTCAAAATACATGCAAATCATCATCAATCAAAGCAATAAACTAAACCAACACATTGAGAAAATTTTGTACGTAGCCAAAACTGAAAGCAAGCAAATTGTTTTGGATAAAACTAAAGTAGATGTAAAAGTATTACTCGAATTGGTTAAGGAAAATATCGTTTTAAAGCATCAGAAAGAAATAAAAATAGACATTCAATTAGAGCGTGATTATATAATTCAAGCTGATGAATTTCACTTTTATAATGTGCTTTATAATATTATGGATAATGCGGTTAAATATTCGGGTTTAAACCCAATAATCCAAATTCAATCCAAAGAAAATGAGAAAGGACTACTTTTAAAATTTTCGGATAATGGAGTCGGAATTCCAGCTAATGATTTACCATTTGTGTTTGATAAATTTTTTAGAGTTGCACGAGAAGATAGTAAAGATATTGAAGGATTTGGTATTGGACTTTCGTATGTAAAACGTGTTTGCGAATGGCATAAATGGAAAGTTTTTGCAACGAATAATGAAGAAAAAGGAATTACAATATCCATCCAAATAAATAAAAACGATTATGAGTAAGAAACGTATTTTGTATGTAGAAGACGACGAAACCCTAGCGTTTTTAACTTCCGATAATTTAGAACAGCATTTTGAAGTTGTGCATTGCAACAATGGGAAAGAAGCATTTCAACTGTTTTGTAAAGAAACGTTTGATTTGTGTGTTTTGGATATTATGTTGCCCGATATGGACGGATTTGAAATTGCAACCGAAATTAGAAAGCGCAATCAGGAAATTCCGATTATTTTTCTATCGGCAAAAACCATGAAAGAAGACCGAATTAAAGGTTTGAAATTGGGTGCCGATGATTATTTGGTAAAACCATATTCGATAGAAGAATTAATTTTAAAAATAGAAATTTTCTTAAACCGAAGTCAGAAATCAACCGATAATTCAACACAAAAACAATATACTTTTGGAAGTTTTCAATTTGAACCCGAAAATTATTTGTTGAAAAATGACAGCCAAAAAATCACGTTAACCGAAAGAGAAGCATCGTTACTCAAATTGTTTTTAGACAACCCAAATACGGTTTTAAAACGTGAAAAAATCCTAATGGAATTATGGGGAAGCGATGATTATTTCCTTGGTAGAAGTTTGGATGTTTTCATTTCAAGATTACGAAAAATCATAAAAGAAGAAACCCACGTGAGAATAGAAAACATTCCGCGCGTGGGCTTTAAATTGGTAGTTGAATAATATTTTTATTCGAAACTCATCATATATACTTCTAAAGCTTTACGTTCTTCAGCCGTCATAGCTTTGGTAATAGCAAAGTTGGTTTTCATGGTTTCATATTGTGTTGGGTCAACAATTGGTTCTCCTTCTTCGTTGATGAAAGCAGCAATACTGGCTCCTTTTTCTTTGTAAATCTTAGCAATTTCTTTTATTGATGGTCCAATAACTTTCGTATCTGGTTTATGACATGCTGTACACGTTCCTTTCCCTTCAAAAAGTTCTTGCCCTTTAGCAAATAATGGATCAACTGTTGTCTCTGTGGTTGCCTCAGTTTTTTCTTCAACTGGATTTTCGTAAGCATCCGTTTCTTTTTTTTCACCACAGTTGGTTAAAGAAATGGCTAATGAAAAAACAGCAAACGATTTTAATATAAGTTTCATTTTGATATGATTTAGAAATATCGATAAAATTACAATATCGATTTTACTTAGTTTGTGACAAATGTCACATTACTTTTTATTTAATAAAATGGCTGCTTCTTTTGCAAAATAAGTTGAAATCAAACTCGCACCCGCTCTTTTGATACACATTAATTGTTCCATCATAATTTTGTCGTGATCTAACCAACCTCTTTCAGAAGCAGCTTTAATCATAGCATATTCTCCTGAAACATGAAAAACAGTTACCGGAACATCTACAGCATTTTTCACTTCACGAACGATATCTAAATAGGCAATTCCAGGTTTAACCATAACCATATCGGCACCTTCTTCCACATCCCAAAGAGCTTCTTTAACCGCTTCAATACGATTTGCATAATCCATTTGGTAGGTTTTTTTGTCTTTAGGCACTTCTACATCAGCATCTTTTGGAGCTGAATCCAAAGCATCACGAAACGGGCCATAAAACGCCGAAGCATATTTAGCCGAATAACTCATGATTCCCACATTGTGAAATCCAGCAGCATCTAAACCTTGACGTAAACGTAAAACACGACCATCCATCATATCGCTAGGCGCAACAAAATCGGCACCCGCTTTTGCGTGAGAAACGGCCATTTTTACCAAGGCATCATTAGTAGCATCATTAGCTACATCACCTTTTTCAATGATACCATCGTGACCATAAATGGAATACGGGTCTAAAGCCACATCAGGCATTACAATCATTTCTGGACAAGCCGCTTTGATAGCACGAATGGCTCTTTGCATCAAACCATTATCGTTCCAAGCTTCTTTTCCGGTATTGTCTTTTAAATCATCGCTTACTTTTACATAAATGTTTACCGCGCGAATTCCTAATGCATATAATTCTTTCACTTCTTCCACCGTTAAATCTAATGTGCGACGGAAAATTCCTGGCATAGAAGGGATTTCTACTTTTGTGTTTTCACCTTCCATGATAAACATCGGAAACATAAAATCAGCAGGACTCAAGCTGGTTTCGCGAACTAAACTTCTTATAGATTCGTTTACTCTTAAACGACGACCTCTGTGTAATGGAAACATAATTTGTTATATTTGAAGCAAAGTTAAAAAATATATAGGTTATATGCCTTTTAAAGAATTAAAGTTTTGTTATAATTGGAGAAGTTATCAAGAAAAATTTCTTTCACAGTTTCAGTCTCATATTACAGATAATCATCTTCATGTAATTGCGCCTCCAGGTTCTGGAAAGACTATTTTAGGATTAGAAATAATGCGCCGATTGAATAAGAAAACCTTAATATTGAGCCCAACTTTAACAATTAGAAATCAATGGTACGAAAGACTTCAAAGTTTTTTTTCAAATAACAATAATTTTGAAAATTATTCTTTTGATATCAATGAACCAAAAGATGTAATTTTTTCAACCTATCAATCGTTGCATTCTTTTTTTAAGAAATGTAAATCCAAAGAAGATTATTTTGAATATTTTGAGAAAAACAATATAGAAGTTTTAATTTTAGACGAAGCGCACCATCTTAAAAATGAATGGTGGAAATGTTTGAATGAATTAAAAGAACATCAAAAGCAAACGGTTGTAGCTTTAACAGCAACACCACCTTATGATAGCGATGCATTAGAAGTGACTAAATATTTCAAACTGTGTGGAGATATTGATGATGAAATTTCAATTCCAGATTTAATTAAAGAAGGCGATTTATGTCCACATCAAGACTATGTATATTTTTCTAAACCAACCGATGTAGAAATAAACTTTATTACTGACTTTAGATTAAAGGTAGCTTCATTTTTTGATTCGCTTGAATTTAACTCTGAATTAATGGGTGTTATTGAAAGCCATAGATTTGTTACAAAAGCACCTTTATTTACCTCTGAAATATATAACAACCCAGAGTATTTTTCTGCATTATTGATTTATCTAAATCATTGTAAAAAAGAGATTGCCATCGAAAACTTTTACATTTTAGGATTTGATAAAAAGGATAAAATTGAAATTCCAAAATTTGATTTGCAATGGGCTCAAGTATTACTTCAAAGCATCCTATTTACCGACAGAAAAAATTTAATTGATGAAGAAGTCTTTCTTGAAAAGATTGAAAATTATGTTAGAAAAATTCATGCCATTGAAGAAGGATTCGTCGATTTTGTTGGAACAAAAAAATTATATCGATCATTATCTAATAGTAGTAGTAAACTTTCGAGTATTGTTTCGATCATTGAAAATGAAAGAAGAAATTTAGACAAGAATTTAAGAGCTGTAATTCTAACCGATTATATTAAAAAAGAGTTTCTAACGGTTTCTAATAATGAAGAAATAGGCAGGTTAGGAGTACTTCCGATTTTTCACCGTCTTAGAAAAATTTTACCTAAAAATGAAATTGCAGTTTTAACAGGTTCTATTGTAATTGTTCATAACGATTTAAAAAATGAAATATCAGAGCAGATTGAATGTTCTTTTGAATCGTTAGAAGTTGATAATGAATTTTATGTCATAAAAATTAATGGCTCATCCAATCAAATAGTTAAAATTATTACTAACTTATTTGAGCAAGGTAAAATTAACACAGTAATTGGAACAAAATCACTTTTAGGAGAAGGTTGGGATGCACCATCGATAAACACTTTAATTTTAGCTTCATTTGTTGGTTCATTTGTCTCTTCAAATCAAATGCGAGGTAGAGCAATTCGTTCACTGAAAGGCAACAAAAATAAAACAGGTAATATTTGGCATTTAGTCTGTTTGGACGCATCGGATAAATATGGAGGAAGTGATATTGCTACTTTAAAAAGAAGATTCGATTCTTATGTAGGTATTTCAAGTAAAGAACCAATCATTATTGAAAGTGGAATTGACCGATTAAATTTACCAACGTACTTTGATAATTTCCAATTTGAAACTTTTAATGAAGAAACTTTAAAAGCATCAGAAAATAGAGGTTTTTTAATTAAAGCTTGGAGCGAAGCAGTTAACAAAGGAGCTACATTATCAAGAGAAATCAAACAATATTACCAAGGCGAAAATGAATACCAGCTTGAAAAGCAACAAAAATTTAAAGACGTTATCAAAACCTCATTTGCAGAAATCACAATTGGTTTATCATTGTTTTTACCGCAGTTTTTAATCAAAAATTTGAATGTTTTATTGACCAAGGGAATGTTAGCTTTTATTTATGTGTTAATAACTGGATTAGGAATTACTTTCGGTGTTAAATCATACAAAGCAATTAAGGCATATATTCAGTTTGGTTATTTGCATAAAGATTTAGAAAAAATTGGACAAACTCTTGTTGATGCTATGATTGAAAACAACTTTTTTGCAACTCCAAAAAATCAAATAACTTTACAATCTTATTTAAATTCTAATGGTGACGCTATTATTTCCATAAAAGGAGTTTCAGAATTTGAAAGTGCTTTATTCATAAATGCGATAGAACAAATTATTCAGCCAATTCAAAACCCAAGATATTTAATAGTTAAAACCAATTGGTTTAGAAAGAATTTTGAGATTGAAAATTATTATTCGGTTCCCGATATTTTTGGAGATAAAAAAGCTAATATTTTAGTTTTTGAAAAACATTGGCAAAATCATATTGGCAAATCCAAAATCATATACACAAGATTTTTAGAAGGGCGAAAGTTATTGTTGAAAGCTAGAATGTTCCATGTTAGTAATAGTTTTAAAGAGACCACAAAAAAAGCTGTGATTTGGAATTAATCACAGCTTATATTTTATATCCAGTCAATAGGTTCTTTTAAAACTTTTAGTAATTTTTCCTCTTCGCTTCCTGGTTCAGGATGATGGTCATATACCCATTGTACATGTGGTGGTAAACTCATCAAAATACTTTCTATTCTTCCGTTGGTTTTTAGTCCGAAAAGTGTGCCTTTATCATGAACCAAATTGAATTCCACATAACGACCACGACGAATTTCTTGCCATGTGCGTTGCGCATCAGTATATGGTAAATCTTTTCTTTTTTCCACAACAGGAACATAAGCTTGTAAGAAAGAATTTCCAACTTCTGACACGAAATTAAACCAATTTTCCATCGACATTTGCTCAGTTGCTTTTAAATAATCGAAAAACAAACCGCCAATTCCACGGGCTTCAAATCGGTGAGCGTTCCAAAAGTATTCGTCGCATTTCTTTTTATAGTTCGGATAAAATTCAGAATTATGTTTGTCGCAAGCGTTTTTACAAGTTTGATGAAAATGTTTTGCATCTTCTTCAAACAGATAATAAGGTGTTAAATCTTGTCCGCCACCAAACCAAGAATTGATTACGTTTCCGTTATCATCATACATTTCAAAATAGCGCCAATTTGCATGAACGGTTGGTACCATCGGATTTTTGGGATGAATTACTAAACTCAATCCGCAAGCGAAAAAATCAGCTTCTCCCACACCGAACATTTTTTGCATGGTATCAGGCAATGTGCCATGAACGGCTGAAATATTTACACCACCTTTTTCAAAAACGTTTCCGTTTTCAATCACGCGTGTGCGACCGCCACCGCCTTCTGGTCGTTCCCAAATATCTTCTCGAAATTTGGTGCCGCCATCAATGTCTTCTAATCCTTTACAGATTTGATCTTGCAGGTTTTGTATGTAGGTGTAGAATTTATTTTTCATTGATTTTTTTTGAAGGTAATACCAAGTCTAAAGTTCAGTTAGATTTGAAATGGATTACAAATTTATTAATTTCTTGTAACATATTTAACAAAAACTAAGGCATAAAGCCTAGAATTCTTTTTATTTTTGTTTATTATGTCTAAATAACAATTTGATGATTTTATATTTTGATAATAATTGTTTTTAGAGAAAGAAAATATAATGTTTTTAAATAAAAAAGAGTCAATAGGATGTTTTTCTTTATTTCTGTTATTTTTAATAAGTATTAATGGATTTTCTCAAAACGAAACAAACCATTGGTATTTTGGTAAAAATGCAGGATTAGATTTTAATTCTGGTGAGGTAGATGTTTTAACAGATAGTAATATGGTTACACCAGCTGGCTGTTCGATTATTTCTGACTTTAATGGGGATTTGATGTTCTATTCTAATGGACAAAACATTTGGAACAGAAACCATCAAATCATGGATAATGGTAGTGATTTATTTGGAGAAATTGAGGGAGTACAAACATCAATAATTTTACCTAAGCCTAATGATTCATCTGCCTATTATGTTTTTTATACAAGAGAAAACACAGTAAGTAGTCCTGCTGTTATGGCTGAAGGTGTTTATTATTCTGAAATAAAATTTAATTTACAAAATCCTCTAGGAATTGTTGTTGTAAAGAATCAAAGAATTGCAAATACAACAACTTCTAGATTAGCCGCAATTTATGATAATGATTCCGATACTTATAAGGTACTTTGTGTAACAAAACCAAATGCTCCTATTTTAAATCAAAATGGAGAAGAACTTTTTGTTTTTAGAATTTTTAATATTTCTCAGACAGGTGTTAATTTAAATCCAATAGTCATTACAATCCAGGAATCTTTAGCTACAATTGGTGCAATGAAGATTTCCCCAAATGGAGAATTTATTGCTGTAGCTGATTATATTAACATGAGAATTTACACTTATAGTTTTGATTTAGATTTAAATTTAATAACCCATTATAAAACCTTGCCATCCGTGCCAGCATTTGGGTTGTTTTTAAATCCTTACGGAGTCGAGTTTTCTCAGGATTCTAATATGTTATATTATACTGGTTCTGCTGGTTTGAATGGTGGAATTTATATTGTTCAGATTCAATTTTCTTTAATAAATGATCCAAATCCTCCAGACACTTATTTTTTCGAAGAGCCTAGAGCTAAATCTTTACAATTAGCAAGGAATGGTAAAATTTATGTTTCAAAAGGAGATTTTAATTCGCCATATAATCGTATAAGTATTATTAATAAACCAGAGAAATTTAGTACGGAAATTGAATTTCTTAGCGATGCTATTAATTTTTCACCAGATGCCTCAACAAAAGGATTGCCGATTTTTGTAGCATCAAGTCTAAGAAACAGAATAATTGTTTCAGATGATGCTTGTGTAAATACAGTTTTTGATTTTGAATTAGATATGTATTCACCTATAATTTCTGTTCAATGGGATTTTGGTGATGGTACTTTTTCAAATGATTTGAATCCATCGCACGTATTTACTACACCTGGTTTTCATAAAATTAAAGCAACTGTTGTAACACCAAATAGAACATTTGTTTTGTATAAAACGATTAATGTTTTCCCTCCTCCGTTATTGCCTCTAAATCAAGTTTTAACTCAATGTGATAATGATAACGATGGTTTTTCAGTTTTCAATCTTGAAAATATAAGTGATTTCATTAGCAATGCTAATTCAGAATTTGAATATTATTTTTATACAAATTTTGTTGATGCTCAAAATGACCAGAATCCAATTCAAAACCCAATTAATTATACAAATAGATTTGTTTCAGAAGAGATTTTTGTAAAAATTATTACAGAAAATGGTTGTCCTTTTATTTCCAGTTTTTTTATAGAAAATGTTTCAACAACAACGTCTACTCAACTTCCTAACTTTTATACTTGTGAAAATTCTGATGGTATATCAGGTAATTCGGAAGGAATTTTTGATTCAAATACTATTAAGTTAGAAATCATTTCTATTTTAAATATACCCTCAAATTATGATGTAAAATTTTATCCGACTTATTTAGATGCCCAAACTAAATTAAATGAAATAAGTGGTTTGTATACTTCAACAACTAGAGAAATTTGGATTCGCATTGAAGACGAAAACAATAGTTGTAATGGGATATTTCCCTTTACTATTCAAGTAAATAATGAAATAGAAGTTAATTTAGAGGAAAGATATACTATTTGTGATTCAAATGTGCAATCTCCAATGGTTTTAGATGGAGGAATTAGTAATACATCGTGGACATGGAGAAATATCAGTTTACAAGTATTGTCTACGGATAGATTTTTCCCTTTAGTTGATGATGGTAAATTTTCTGTGATCTTAGAAAAAGAGGAAAACGGTTTAAATTGTACGGAAACAATCTATTTTGATGTAGCTATGGCAATAGCTCCAAGATTAGAAGAGATAAAAGTGGATAATGATAAAATTTTCGTTTCAGTAAGAGGATTGGAAAATTATGAGTTTTCTTTAGATAATAGCACCTATTTTGGTTCTGGTAAATCGCATACTTTTTTTGATTTGCAACCTGGGGTGTATACTGTCTACATTCGGGATGTTAATGGTTGTAGTTATGCAATTCAAGAGGAGATTTTAATAATTAAAATTCCAAGATATTTCACTCCAAATGGTGATGGCATCAATGATTATTGGAAGCTTTATGGCCCTATGAATGATTATTATTCTGCAGTAGAAGTTGCTTTATATGATAGATTTGGGAATTTACTTCATAATATGAATTTAATTGAAAATAATCAGGGTTGGGGTGGTGTTTCAAATAGTAAAAATTTACCCTCATCAGATTATTGGTATAAAATAACTTTTAAAGATTTTAACAATAATGCCATTACGAAGAGAGGGAATTTTAGCCTTATTAGATAAATATTATATTTTATTTGAAGTTAAAAGAATTATCTAAAATTTTGTAATTCTTTTAACTTCAAATTTTATTAAATCCTACTTCTTATACTCCTTCACTGCCTCAACAAACGCCTTAGCATGATCAACAGGAATATTTGGTAAAATACCGTGACCTAAGTTGACGATGTATTTGTCTTTTCCAAATTCGTCAATCATTTGATGTACCATTTTTTTGATGGTTGGGATTGGAGAAAGTAGTCGACTTGGATCAAAATTTCCTTGTAAGGTAATGTCACCACCGGTTAAATAACGCGCGTTTCTTGGCGAACAAGTCCAATCTACTCCTAAAGCTGATGCTTTTGATTTTGCCATGTCGTTCAAGGCAAACCAACATCCTTTTCCAAAAACGATAACTTCCGTTTCTTCAGCTAAAGCTTCTACAATTTGGTTGATATATTGCCATGAAAATTCTTGATAATCTACTGGAGAAAGCATTCCACCCCAAGAGTCAAAAATTTGAATCGCATTACATCCTGCTTTTACTTTTTCTTTTAAGTATAAAATCGTGGTATCGGTAATTTTTTGCAATAATAAGTGTGCCGCAACTGGATTTGAAAAACAAAATCCTTTAGCCGTATCAAAACTTTTTGAGCCTTTTCCTTCTACAGCATAACAGAAAATTGTCCATGGTGAACCAGCAAAACCAATTAATGGCACTTCGTCGTTCAACATTTCTTTGGTTAATTTTACCGCATCCATCACATAACCTAAAGTTTCGTGAATATTTGGCACAAAAACCTGATTTACTTGTTCGGCAGCACGAATCGGATTTGGAATTATCGGACCTAAATTGTCTTTTAATTCAACATGAATTCCCATAGCTCTTGGCACTACCAAAATATCCGAAAATAAAATTGCTGCATCTGGTTTTACAATACGAATGGGTTGAACTGTAATTTCAGCCGCCAATTCTGGAGTTTCGCAACGCGTGAAAAAATCATATTTGTCGCGCAATGCTCTAAATTCTGGTAAATATCTTCCTGCTTGACGCATCATCCAAACTGGCGGACGTTCAACAGTTTCTCCTTTTAATGCTCTTAAAAATAAATCGTTCTTTAACATGGTTTTTGTTTTTAAGACCTGACAGGTTTTCTAAACCTGTCAGGTCTTATTTTATTTATAATATTTTATTACTTCGGTAATTACATTTTCAACGGTGGGTTGCGATGCAATTACTATGTTTTTTGTTCTATTTTTTAATGCTTTTGCAGTGGTGGTTCCAATGCAAAAACAGGTTTTATTTTCTAATGAATTCTTTTCCAAAAAGCTATTTACACCAGACGGACTGAAAAATAAAACGCCATCAAATGGATCTTTTATTTGGTGAGGTTTCAGTTTGGTTTCATATACGACAATTTCGTTATATGCGATTTTATTTTGCTGAAAATAATTTGGAATTGTATTTTTTCTGATGTTGCCACAGAAAAACGTAAACGAATTACTTTTATATTTCGATTCGATTATCTGAATCAATTCTTCGGCATAATTAGCACTTTCAAAAACGGTGAATCCTTTCTTTTCAAGAAAATTTTTGGTTTTACTTCCCACACACAAACAAGAAATGGTATGAACGTTTTTTACATCCGATTTTAAAACACTTTTTACTGCTTTTTTACTCGTAAAAACTAAGTAATTGTTTAGTTGAGGTGTTTCAAATGAAATGGATTTGGTTTGAATAAAATTCTTTTCTACAAGTTCCATTTCAACATCAGAAAACTTCTTTTTTAATGCTCTTGAAAGTTTTTTTGTAGAGAGAATTCGGTTCATTTTAGCTTCTAATTTGGTGTTCTTCTTGTCCTAAACAATAGGTTTCGATGTCTTTGTTAAATCCGTAAACTACCAAAATATCATTTTCTAAAACAACAGTATCTGGAGCCGGACGACCGATAGATTCTTTTATGATAGATTTTTTACCAATTAAATTACGTTTTTCTCTTTTACGAATAATAGTCACTAATGTTAAATGATATTTATCGATTGAGTCTAATTCGGCTAATGTTTTTCCGTAGAATTCTGGTTTTGCTTTTACTTCTGAAATCGTAAAATTATCATCTAATTGATAGTTTTCTAAAGTCGATTTGAAGTTGATTTGCTTGGTTAATCTATCTGCCGATTCTTGCTCTGGGTGAATAATACTATAAATTCCCATTGCCTCTAAAACCGTGTCGTGAATAGGAGACAAGGCTCTACTGATGATTTTTACATCACTCAATTTTTTAATAATTGCTGTTGTAATGATGGCAGCACCTTCGTTTTCTCCAATAGCCACTACTACTTTATCTGCGTCTTTTAAAGGCAAAGCTTCATACGATAATTCGTTTGTTGAGTCTAAGGCAATTGCATGCGAAATTTTATCTTTGATAAGATTAATTTTTTCGATGTTTTTATCTACACCAATTACTTCGTTTCCTGTTTCAGTTAAGCTGATAGCAAGCGACATTCCGAAGTTTCCTAAACCAAATACTATAATTTTCATTTTTGGTAGATTAGTTAATTAATATATTTTCTTTTGGATATTCGTAGAATTGATGATTCAATCTTCGTAATAATCCAACCATTAAGTTGAGCATTCCAATACGGCCAATAAACATACAAGCAATCAAAACATATTTACTTGGTTCGGTAACTGTAGGAGTATAATTTAAGCTTAATCCTACTGTACTATATGCTGAAAAACATTCAAAGGCAACGGTTAATAAAGGCGTTCCTTTTGGTTCAAAAATCAACATTGCTACAATTGAAATTCCTATTGTAATTAGTGAAATACATAAAATAGCAAAGGCACGAGAAGTTGATTCAGATGAAATTCTTCTGCCAAACAATTGAATTCTGCTTTTCCCACTCGCAACAGCAAAAATATTTAAAGTGGCTAATGCAAAGGTACTCGTTTTAATACCACCGGCAGTAGAAGCTGGCGAACCACCAATCCACATTAAAAAGATAATAAACAACAAAGAAGGAACATTCATTTTAGTAAAATCTACGGCGTTAAATCCGGCAGTTCTTGGTGTTACCGAATTAAATGAAGCCGCTGTGATTTTTCCAAAAACACTATCGTGTTCTAATAAAGTATTGTTGTATTCTGAAATATACAAGAAAATAAAACCACCAATTAATAATACTAAAGTAGTGTAAATTACAATTTGAGTATTTAAAGTAATGATTCGAACTTTTTTATGAATAATAGTTTTATCAAAAAATTCTACCACATGAGTTTTAATTTTTTGATAAAAATTAAATACAATGTTATGACCCAAACCACCTAAAACAATCAACGTCATGATAATCCACTGCAAGAAATAGTCAAAACGAATGGCTTCATCATATAAACCAGCCGATAAAATTGAAAACCCAGCATTACAAAAGGCAGAAATAGAGTGGAATATTGAAAAGAAAAATTTATTGTCAATAGAATTGTTGTCCATAATAGACGAATAAACAAAAATAGCGCCCACAGCTTCAACTGCTAAAGTGAAAATGACAACATTAAGAGCGGCTCTAAAAACATCTCTCATGCCATCGTGTGCAATAAAATCTTTAGTGTTTAATCCTTCTTTAAATGAAGAACTTCCTCTAAAAAAGAAAGCAAAGAAAGAGGTAAAGGTTAATATTCCAATTCCACCTAACTGAATTAAAACCAAAATAATGGATTGCCCCACGACAGTAAATGCTGTAGAAGTATCAACAACTGCTAAACCAGTAACACAAACAGCACTTGTTGAAGTAAAAAGTGCATTGGTAAAGGTAATTCCGTTTGTGGTTGCACTCGGAAGCATTAATAAAAACCCTCCGGTTAAGGCTAAAATCATAAAACTTCCAACAAATACAATTGCCGGATTGAAATAGATATCATAGATATGACGCACTAAAACCAAGAGCCTAAGTAAGAAATAAAATATAAGTCCACCTTCTAAAAGAGGTTTTACTTTTTGAAGAATATAGTCAGTAGAGAAGTCAATATTTAAAATAGAAATTACAAAACAGGCTATCATAATTCCTGTTAGTAAAATCATATTAGCTAATGCTACTTTTTTATTGCTTTTATATTTGTAGGTAAAAAACTTAAAAGCATTAAAAGCTAATAATCCTATCGATAATAAAATTAATCCTATTACATGTGGTGAATTGTAGTTTTCTTCGAAGTCATATCCAAAGTCAAATACAATAAAAAGTAATACGATGATATCAAAAAAGCGATACAAATAATTGAGTAATGATTCTTTCTCCATTTTGGAATAAAATTACTTTTTTAAATCACGACGAATGCTTTCCATCAAAGCTTTTCCACCGTTGTTTAAAATTTCTTCGGCACAATTTTTTCCGAAGTTTTTATAAGAATCAAAAGTACAACTTTTTTTGATTGTGTGTTTTTCTTTTCCGTCTAAAGAAAACAAAACACCTTCAAAATCAATTTTATCTGAAGTAAATGTTGCCAAAGCACCAATTGGAGCTGTACAACCGCCTTCTAATGTTTTTAAGAATTCGCGTTCAATGTGCGTGCAAATCTCGGTTTCTGAGTGATTTAGTTTGGCTAATGCTTCTCTACAAAAATCATCATTTTCCATTGCTACCACAACCATTGCCCCTTGTGCCGGTGCTGGAACCATCCAATCTAAATCGATATAATTTTCTGGTTTTAAGTTGATGCGCTCTAAACCTGCAGCTGCAAAAACAGCTCCGTTCCAATCGCTATCATGAAGTTTTTGCATGCGGGTATTTACATTTCCACGTAAATCGACCACTTTGTGATTTGGATATTTATTTAACCATTGCGCTTGTCTTCGTAAACTTCCAGTAGCAATGGTTCCGTTTGAATTTAAAAAATCTAAATTGCCTTTGTGAACCAAAATATCTAATGTGTTAGCGCGTTCTAAAACTGCTGCTTGCACAATTCCGATAGGTAAAGCGGTTGGAACATCTTTCATAGAATGCACTGCAATATCTACCTGACCATTTATCATGGCGATGTCTAATGTTTTAGTGAAAATTCCAGTGATTCCTAATTCGTAAAGTGGTTTATCAAGAATGATATCTCCTTGCGATTTAACTGCTGTAATTTCAGTTTTGTAACCTAAATCGTTTAGTTTTTTTTGTACTGTGTGTGCTTGCCAAAGGGCTAATTCGCTATCACGAGTTCCTATTCGGATTGTTTTGCTCATTATTTTGAAACCGTTTCTAATTGAAAAATTTTCTCAATCCATTCAATGCTTTCGTCTACCATGGTTTCGTCATCTTTTAAATGATTGGCAAAATGATTGGTGATTTTTTGAATGATTCTAGCCGTAATTAATTCAGCTTGTTCTTCGTCAAAATTAGCCAATTTTTTGCGTTGAAAGTTTAATTCTCCTTCTTTAATTGTATTCAGTTTTGCTTTTAAAGCATGTATGGTAGGAGCAAATTTACGTTGTTTGGTCCAAGCAATAAATTCGTCTTTAATTTCGTCAATAATAGCTTCAGCGGCAGGAATATGTTTTTTTCTGTTTTCTAAAGTTTCATCTGTAATTTGCGAAAGTTCATCCATATGAACCAGAGTAACGCCTTCAATGTCTTTTACATTTTCGTTCACGTTTTTCGGAATCGATAAATCTAAAATTAATAAAGGTTTTTTCAGATTTAAAATGGCTTTGTCAACTGTAGGATTTTGAGCACCAGTTGCCACAACCACTACATCAGCTTTTTGAAGTTCTAACTGTAAATCAGCATAATCCTTGACTATAACATCTAGTTTTCTGGCTAATTTTTCAGCTTTTTCTTTGGTTCTGTTTATTAATGTGATTTGCTCGTGTTTCGTGTGTTTTACTAAGTTCTCGCACGTATTTCTTCCGATTTTTCCAGTTCCAAAAAGTAAAATATTTTTCGAAGCAATATCGGCTACATTTTTAAAAATATATTGAACCGATGCAAAAGACACAGAAGTAGCGCCAGATGAAATTTCAGTTTCGTTTTTAATTTTTTTACTTGCTTGAATAACTGCATTTACTAATCTTTCTAGGAAAGCATTTGCCAATTCAAGTTCTTTACTTTTTACAAATGCATTTTTTAATTGACTGATAATTTCAAAGTCGCCTAAAATTTGACTATCTAAACCTGTTCCAACACGAAACATATGTGAAATAGCTTCACTATTTTTGTATACAAAAGCAACTTTTTGAAAATCTTCAACTGTTCCCTGACTGTTTTCGCATAGTAATTTGATTAATTGAAAAGGGTGTTGCGCAAAACCATAGATTTCAGTACGATTGCAAGTAGAAGTTACGATTAGGTTATCAATACCTTCTGCTTTGGCTTGAAGTAATAAGCGGGTTTTAGCTTGTTCGTCCAAGCTAAATTTGCCTCTCATTTCAGCATCGGCTTTCTTGTAACTTAAGCCTATGGCGTAGAAAGTTGGATGCTTTGCGAATGTATTGTTTTCCATAATATGTACTCTTTCCTAAAAGTTTAACAAAAATATATTTTACCTTTTTATAAAAACAACGCTCAAAGGACTTTTTGTGTCGCTTAAAGATATTTTAAGCTAATATTATCTTTTTACTATTATTTCTACTAAATTTGTAATGTATTCAAGGGCTAACAATTGCTTTATGTAGAATAATTCTAAATAATATTTTGTTAGTTGATTAAAAGTATATACGAAAAAATATCGCTATGGGTTCTTTAGAAGAAATAAAAATTGAAAACGAATTCATTTTATTGCGTTTTCAAAATGATAGTAACGAAACAATTAAAATTGAAAGACCTGTAAGTCAAGGTCTTATACAGTTTCATTTTGGAATTAAAGGAAAGGGAAAATTTATCTTTAATCAAGGAAATTATGCTTTGGATTTGAAAGAAGAAAAGTCGCTTTTGTTTTATAATCCACAAAAAGAGTTGCCTATTCATTTGGAATTAGCTCCAAATACGTGGGTGATTTCTATCATTGTTTCTATCAAAAAGTTTCATGGATTATTTTCTTCGGAAGCAGAAAACATTCCTTTTTTAAGTGATGAGAATAAGGATAAGAAATATTACAAAGAAAATGATATCAGTCCTTCCATGTCAATTGTACTGAGTCAAATTTTTCATTATAATTTAAATTCTTTTATCAAAAACTTGTACTATAAAGGAAAAGGATATGAATTGTTGAGTTTGTATTTTAACCGTTCAGAAGATCCAAATGCTGAGCAATGTCCGTTTTTAATTGATGAAGAAAACGTTTTAAAAATAAGAAAAGCAAAAGATATTATTTTGAATAACATGGCAGAGCCTCCTGGACTTCAAGAATTGGCTGACCAAGTGGGTTTAAATCTTAAGAAGTTGAAAATGGGTTTCAAGCAAATTTATGGCGATACCGTTTATGGTTTTTTATTTGATTATAAAATGGATTATGCACGTCAATTATTAGATAGTGGTTCGTATAATGTAAATGAAGTAGGTTTAAAAATTGGATACAGTACCGGAAGTCATTTTATAGCAGCTTTCAAAAAGAAATTTGGTACAACACCAAAAAAGTATTTAATGTCTATAAATTCTAGTATATAAAAAAAGAGCCTTCAGGCTCTTTTTTTAATTATAATAGTGTGCGATAATGACTACTTCGTCATCTCCGCTTCCCATTTGCATTTTTACAGCACCAGTACCAGCGGTATTCGCTACGAATAAAATTCCTGCAAACATAGGGCAATAAGTACCTGGGCCAAGTTTTACATAATCATGACCTGTTGCATAAAACTTTTTATCATATCCTTCACCACCACCAGCACCCAAACTACTCCCGTTTGTATAAAAATTTCCACTGTAGCCCATAGCACCTGGGTTTCCAGCAAAATCTATCGGATTTCCGTCATAGTCAGTATTTACAATAGCTCCAGCAGGACCGGTTTGTCTTAAATACACATAAAATTGTGCGGTTCTTGCATGATAATCATCAATTGGGATTCCTGATTTATATATTTCGTAAGAAATAGCGTAGTTAATTTCTACAATTGCTGGTCTAGTTAAAGTAAAAGTTGATAATCCTGCTCCAGATTGTCTTGGCCATCCAGCTTGTGAATATCCTGACCCAACTCCTGTTTGATTAACTTGATTTGAATCGGCTCCTCCAGTATCTAGTGGGTCTGCAAGATAATTAGCTGGACTAAATAATACTTCAATATTAGTTGGCGCATTGTTTAAAACTAAATCTCCATTTGCGTTGGCATAAACACGAGTGTTTTCCTTTATTCCTAAATTAAGAGGATTATTTGTTGCATTTAATCCTTCAATTCTAATTGTAGAGTTTGCTCCAGATATATGTAATTCTTCTTGTGGATTAGTGTTGTTAACACCTACTTGAGCTAAAGCAAGTAAAGAAGTAAAAGTAAATAGGATAGTAAATATTTTTTTCATGATTAATTCTTTAATTGTAAATGCGAATTTTTAAATAATCTGAAGAACCTCCAAAACCTACATAGGTATCTCTATTGTTTCCATCGGCAGTTTCTCCAAAGAACACTAATGAATGATTACCAGGTGGTATGTTTCCATATCCTACACCATGAATAAATGCGTATCCTACCGAGCCTTGACCATATGAAGTGTAAGCCTCACCATGTAAACCATAACGTTTGGATAATTCTGTTGGGTCTAAACCATCACTATTTAAATCGATATAAAAGTAACAACGTACCGTTCTTGCCGAAATATCATTAAATGTTGATGCCGCCGCCGCCGGTAGAAATTGATCAGATAGGTCAATTGTCATGGCGTAGCGAACTTCAATTAAAGCTTCTTGCGGACTCGAAAAAGGTACAGAAACAATTTGATTAGTTGCACTAGTGATGGTAGCATCATTAGCAACAACTGTCCCGTCACCAAATGGTCCGTTAGGAACAAAGTTTGGTATACTAATTAAAAAGTTTAAAGGTTCATTTGTACCAACACCACCGCCAGTTGTAAATCCCGGAGGATTTAGAGTTAAATCACCATTGCCTGTAACATATACTGGGGCTAATTTTGGAGACACATTCAATAGAGGCTCGTTTGTTGAGTTTAGACTTTCAATACGAATGGTAGAATTTGTTCCTGCTATGTGTAATTCTTGTTGTGGATTATCTGTTCCGATTCCTACCTGAGAAAAAGAGGAATTGTAAAACAAGATAGCGACCACATATAATATTATTTTTTTCATAGTTATGAAGGGGGTTTAGTATAAGCGAATGAAAATAGAATCTGGCCCTCCGGCAAATCTTACAAAAGTAGGTCTATTGGCAGACCCTGAACAAACAGTTCCATAAAAACGAAGTGTGTGTGTGCCAGGTGTTAAGTTCATGTATGTGGTTCCACTGTTGTAAATATAACCAGTTGCAGCATCTGGAAGAGCGGCTGGATTTGTTCCCGCATCGTTTCTATTAAAATAGCATCTTGAACTTGGAGCGTATCTTCTAGTGGTAGGCGCTAAAACAGGAGTGTCAAGAGTAAAGAAATTAGTAATATTTCTTGCGTATGGGTCTTTTATAATAGTTAGTAAGTTGTCTTGAAATACTTCAATACTCAAAGAATATTTTATTTCAAGAGTTGTATTACGGGCAACTGTAAAAGTATAAGAGGTCATCTCAACTGTTTCATAACCATCATTTGGCAATTGAATAGCAGTTATAGCGACTGTTCCGTTTATTGCGGCAGTAGTATAGGCATCAGAGCCATCGCTGTTTTGAAAAGCAGAAACCTTTAGCGTTAAATCTCCATTATGATCTACATAAACTGGATAAGTTTGGTCAACACCTCCGCCATTAAAAGTGTTATTGGTTGAATTTAAACCGTCAACACGAATAGTGCCGGTTTGGGATCCTAAATGGAGAGCTTGTTGTGGGTTATCTTTGTTGATTCCTACACCACTAACTTGTGCAATTGACTTTACTCCAATAAAAAAAAATATCAGAAGAATAATTTTTGATTTCATAGGGGTTACCTTTTCCTCAAAAATCTAATTATTTTTCTGATATTCAATAAAATATGTTAATAAATCGACAAAATACATTGTTTGTCGACAAAATACAATTTTTTTATACTTTTTTAGTTAAAATAATAAGCAACTATTTGAACCTCATCCATTCCAACACCCAAATATAATTTTACAGCTCCAGTTCCTCCCGTGTCTCCAACAGCTAATTGGGCAGCAAACATTGGGGTATAAGTTCCTGGTCCTAAAACCACATAATCAGAGGCCGTGTTTCTGAAGTTTCTCCATTCTCCTTGATTTCCAGCTATGTTGTTATAAAACTGTCCATTGATAGCTAATAAACCACCAAGCTCCATGCAATTACTAGTAATACACCAAGGCCCTCCATTAATTGGATTACCATAATAATCGTTGATAACTGCAGGTCCTAAATAATTATTTTGTCTAAAGTACATAGCTGTTTGAACAATTCTAGCTCTAAAGTCGTCAATTCTTGAAGTTGGCGTAACATTTTTACCTACATTCCAAGTTACAGAATAATTTACTTCCACGATAGCAGGTCTTGTTAGGGTAAAAGATATTGCAGTTCCTCCAATAGGAATTCCACCTTGACTAAATCCAGCACCACTACCTACTTGATTAATCAACGAAGTAGGGTCTTGTACATCAACTAAATAGTTTGCGGAGTCAAAAAGTATTTCTACATTATCAGTTAATGTCCCTAATACTAAATCCCCATCTGCATCAACATAAACAGGTGTTGATGATGCGGTTCCTAAATTATTTACATTGTTGGGTGTGTTTAATCCGTCAATTCTAATGGTTGAATTAGCACCACCAACATGAAGTTGTTCTTGAGGATTTGTTGTATTTACTCCTACTTGTCCAAAAATCGAAGAACAAAATGTGAAAATAATTAAAGTGTAATATTTTTTCATAACAGTAGGTTTTAGTTATAAACACGTAATTTTAGATAATCGGTAGCACCGCCAAACCCAACACTTGTAAATGTGTTAGCAGGGTCTTGCACAACTCCAAAAAAATGAATGGAATGTGTTCCAGGAGGTAGTGTAGCATATCCCTGACTGTTCATGTAAGGGTAGCCCAATGAACCGCCTGCAACAGAACAATAGAATTGTCCTTTGTTTCCGTATTCCAATGCTTTTTCTGCTGGGCTAAGACCGTCGTTATTGATGTCAAAACAAAAAAATGTTTCTATCGTTCTAGTTTTACTGTCGTTTATGTAAGCCAAGCTTGGTGTTAACATGTTTGAACCAGAAATAACCAATGTTACTCCGTGTTTGACTTCAACAGTACAGGCCTGAGGAACTGTAAATGTTACACTATAAATGAATCCTTCAACGGCTTCTTGAGTTAAATCGCTATTGATTATTCTTCCCAAGCTATTATAGGGTGCAGGGAGTCCATCTACATTATCAGGAATAAAATCAGGCACATCAATTAAGAAATTAAGTGGTAAATTTCCGTTTCCACTGCCTCCTGCAACAAAGTTTGGTGGAGTAAGGGTGAAATTTCCATTAGAATCTACAAAAACTTTTGCATTCTTAATGCCGTCATTTAATGGGTTGTTAGCGCTGCTTAATCCTTCAATTCTTATTGTTGAGGTGTTTCCAGCAACATGCAATTCCTCTTGAGGATTTGTAGTTCCTATCCCAACTTGGCTAAAACCTATTGAGGAGTAAAATAATAAATATAGGTAGTGGTTTTTCATTTTTTCAGAAGGTTTAGAGTTTGTAAAATAGGGTTTTTAATGCAATCTAAAAAGCAATGAATCATTTCCTCTGGCAAATTTTACACAAGTTGCAAGACCTGTGTTAGCTGTATTTCCTGTAATTCCAGAAGATACTTCTCCATAAAAACGAATCACATAAGAACCTGCAGCAGGAAGCGAAATATAAGACGTGCTAGTATTAAACAGTTTTCCAGTTTCGCTATCTAAAGATCCGCCAGTATAACATTTTCCTGCATGGCCATATTTTCTTCCAACACCATTTACCTGAAAATAAGTATTAACACGTCTTGCTCTTCTGTCGATAATAGCAGTTTCAACAGGATTTAAAAAGACATCCATACTTACATTGTATTTTACTTCAAGAATTGATGCTCTGTTAACAGCAATTGTAAAATTGAATAGCTCACCTGTGATGGTTCCATCATTATCACCTGCAGGAAGTGTAACTACTGAGCCAGGTAAAACAGCATGGTCTAAGGCGTCAGAACCATTACTGTTGTATAAAGGTTTAAATTCTAAAGTTAAGTTTCCATCTCCATCAACATAAAGAGGGTAGGTGGCAGTCCCTCCACCATTATAAGTTGAATTGGCCGAATTTAAACCATCAACTCTAATTGTTCCAGTCGAAGATCCTAAATGAAGGGCTTGTTGCGGATTGTCCTCATTTATCCCTACACCTTGCACTTGAGAAAATGCTGTAGTTGAAACAAACCAAATAATTAATTTTATGTAATGTTTCTTCATGAGTTTGTGTTTTTAAATTATTAATAATTCAATAATTACATCACTAAATTAAACATTATTTAAAATATAAAAAATATTATTGTTAATAATATTGTAATTTTAACATAATTTCGATAAAACGCATAATTTTTCCGACAAATCGCATAGCTTGTCTTAAGATTAATCTTACGCAGTTATTTTTTTGATAATTAAATAGTATTTTTGAAAAAAAAAGAAAAGATGAAAAAAGGTGTATTATTAGTTAACTTAGGTTCGCCAGAAAGTCCAACAGCAAAAGACGTTAAGCCTTATTTAGACGAATTTTTAATGGATAAATATGTAATTGACGTTCCTTTTTTACTACGAGCATTGCTTGTTCGAGGAATTATTTTACAAACAAGACCAAAGAAATCAGCTGAAGCCTATGCAAGAATTTGGACTAGCGAAGGTTCTCCTTTAATTGTGATTTCAAAAAAAATGCATCAAAAAGTGCAACAATTAGTTGATGTTCCAGTTGCTTTAGCCATGCGTTATGGAACTATGACTATTCAAAAAGGATTGCAAGAATTAAAAGATCAAGGGGTAACCGAGGTTATGCTTTTGCCTTTGTATCCGCAACATGCTATGGCTTCAACTACTACTATTCTGGTTTTGGCAGAAGAATTACGTCAGAAGCATTTTCCAGAAATGACATTTACTAATGTTCCAGCATTTTATAACAAACCCGATTTTATTCAGGCTTTGTCAAATTCTATTAAAAAACACTTGGAAGGATTTGAATATGATCATTTATTATTTTCGTATCACGGAATTCCAAAGCGTCATATTCGTAAAACCGATGTAACTAAATCGCATTGTAAAATTGATAGTTCTTGTTGCAACACACCTTCGCCAGCACACGAATTTTGTTACCGTCACCAATGTTATGAAACTACAAAACAAGTCGTAAAATTATTAGGAATTCCAGAGGGAAAATACAGTCAAACCTTTCAATCGCGCCTGGCGGGTGATAAATGGTTAACGCCTTACACAGATGTTGAAATCAACAAAATGCCAGAGCAAGGAATTAAAAAATTAGCGGTTGTAACACCGGCTTTTGTTGCCGATTGCTTAGAAACTTTAGAAGAAATTGCAATGGAAGCCAACGAACAATTTTTACATCATGGTGGCGAGGAATTTATGGCAATTCCATGTTTAAATGATGAAGATGAATGGTGTGGTGTGGTGGCAAATTGGATTAAAGAATTTAAAGAAGAGCCAAGTAAAAAGTAAAATGAATCAAGTAAAACAAGTCAACTTGAAATAGAAAATGGAACTTTACAACTACATAAAATCACTGCATTTAATCTTTGTAATCACTTGGTTTGCTGGGTTGTTTTACATTGTTCGTTTATTTGTGTATCATGCCGAAGCCAAACAAAAACCACAACCTGAGCAGGATATTTTAATCAAACAGTATCAATTAATGCAATACCGTTTGTGGTACATTATTACTTGGCCAAGTGCGGTTTTGGCAAGTATTTTTGCTTTTTGGATGTTGTTTTTTACTGAAGTTGGAAAAGTTTGGTTAACCCAACCTTGGATGCATGTAAAATTAGCGTTTGTGTTTTTATTGTATTTGTATCATTTAAAATGCCATCAAATTTTTAAGCAATTACAAAACAATGAAGTGAAACATTCCTCAGGGTTTTTTAGACTTTGGAATGAAGGCGCTACTATTATTCTTTTCGCAGTAGTTTTTTTAGTAATTTTAAAGAATGCAATCAACTGGATTTTTGGAGTTGTTGGAATTATTGCCTTTTCGATACTTTTAATGCTAGGATACAAATTGTACAAAAAAATCAGAGAAAATAATAAAAGCTAATTCTTTAGCGCAACTAATGGAAAGAATATTCAATTTTAAAAACCTTTCATTACGTGTAAGAATATTTCTTTCCATGATATTCTTAACACTAATTGCGTCTGTACTTATTGCTGCGGTTTCTATTTATCAATTCAGAAAAGAAGCGAAAGAATACCACCAAGATCGTTTAGAGCGAAAAGAAATGGCTATTGCAGAGCACATTAACTATGTGTTACAAACCACGACTTATCCGCTTACAACAGAAAATATTCCGCTGATTTTTAAAGAAAAAATCTTTGAATTGGCCGATATTCACAGCATGGAAATTAATTTTTTCGATTTAAAAGGGAAATTATTAATCTCATCAAAAGCCATTTTTAAGTTAGATAAAGACAAACCCAAAATAAATCCGTCTACTTTAAAAATTATTCAGTCTTCTTTAGACAAACGTTATGTAGAGTTTTCAAAAATCGACGGACAACCTTTTCGTTCTTCCTATACCTATTTAAAAGACACTAAATTTAAGCCGCTAGGAATTCTGAATTTACCCTACGAAGAAAACACTGAATTTTATGACAATGAAGTGAGTAATTTCTTGTTGCGTTTTGGACAAGTATACACTTTTATGTTCTTTATTTCTATTGTTCTTTCTTACTTTTTGTCGAGTTATATTACCAAATCACTAAAGATTATCAGTGATAAAATGCAGGAAACACAATTAAATCAGCGCAATGAAAAAATTGTAATTGAAGATGGAAGTAAAGAAATTAATCTTTTAATTAAATCCTATAATAATATGGTGGATAAATTAGAAGAAAGTGCCACCATATTAGCACAAAGTGAAAGAGAGCACGCTTGGCGCGAAATGGCAAAACAAGTAGCGCATGAAATTAAAAATCCATTAACACCAATGCGATTAACGGTGCAGAGTTTTCAAAGAAAATTTGACACAAGTGATCCAGATATTTCTAAAAAACTAGACGATTACACGAAAACAATTCTTCAACAAATAGATACCATGAGTTCTGTAGCAAATGCATTTTCTAATTTTGCATCAATGCCTGCTCAGCAAAATGAAACACTAAATGTTGTTAACGTTGTTAAAATGGCTTTGGAAATTTTTAATGAAGATTTTATTCAATTTTCGGCCTTGGAAGATGAAATTATTGCAAAATTAGACAAAACGCAATTGATTAGAGTAATTACAAATTTGGTTAAAAACGCCATTCAAGCTATTCCAGATGAGCAAGAGAATAAATCGGTTTTTGTAACCGTATTTAGACAGGATAACGAAGTTAAAATAGCGGTTAAAGATAATGGTAAAGGAATTTCAGAAGAAAATCTAGAGCGTGTTTTTGAACCGAAATTCACTACTAAATCAAGCGGAATGGGACTTGGTTTGGCCATAATTAAAAACATCATAGAAAATTATCACGGAACAATTACCTTTGAAACGGAGCCTAATACAGGAACTGAATTTTTGGTTTCTTTCCCCATAAATAAATAATCAAAACAAGTAAAAATGGAAAACATTCTTATTGAAAAACAAGACGCTATTGTGATTATAACAATTAACAGACCCACTAAATTAAACGCTTTAAACAAAGCTACGATTCAAGAATTACATGATGGTTTTAAAGCTTTAAATGATGATAAATCGGTAAAAGCGATTATTATTACTGGAAGTGGTGAAAAAGCTTTTGTTGCTGGAGCCGATATTTCAGAATTCGCTAATTTTTCAGTAGAAGAAGGCGGAAAATTAGCAGAACAAGGACAAGAGTTATTGTTTGATTTTGTACAAAATTTAAGCACACCAGTTATTGCAGCAGTTAATGGATTTGCTCTTGGTGGCGGATTAGAATTGGCAATGGCTTGTCATTTTAGAACAGCTTCAACTAATGCAAAAATGGGATTGCCTGAAGTTACTTTAGGAGTTATTCCTGGTTATGGAGGCACACAACGTTTAGCGCAATTAGTAGGAAAAGGTCGTGCAATGGAACTAATCATGACCGCAGGAATGATTGATGCCGAAACCGCTAAAAATTATGGATTAGTGAATCATGTTGTAGTACAAGAAGAATTATTAGATTTCACAAAAGGTATTGCTTTAAAAATTGCAAACAATTCGAGTGTTGCTATTGCAAAAGCAATTGAAGCAATTAATGCCAATTTTGAAGATGGGACGAATGGTTATGAAGTAGAAATTAAAAACTTTGGTCTTTCTTTTGGAACCGAAGACTTTAAAGAAGGAACAACCGCATTTTTAGAAAAAAGAAAAGCAATATTTCCAGGGAAATAATAGTATTATGAATAAAGTATTCTTTTTTCTTTTTTTCTCAACTTTTTTAGTAGCTCAGGAGTTAACTTTTAAAATTGAGAAGAGTGAGCTTTTTACAGATGAATATAAAGATTCTAAAATTATTCTAGTAGAGAAAGCAAATGGAAACGATATTCTTATTCTTAGATCATTTAAAAGTGGAGTTTCGACGACACGAGGTTTTTATATTGAAAAATATGACAAATCATTAAAAAAAATAAAAGAATTTGATTTTGAAATATCGCATCCAGTTTCGGAAAAATATAGTTTAGTTATAGGGGCATTTTTCAAAGATTCTAAGTTCTATATTATAGAAATGTTTTATGATTTAAAGAGTAAAAACTACGTTTGTCAAGCTAATATTATTGATGAAAATTATAAAATATCAAAACAAGAACTTTTTAAACTTAGTAAAGAAGAACTCAAAGGATTTGGACTTCAAACACATTATTATAACGAAGATATTTTAGATAATAATATCTGTAATTTAGGTTTATTTGAACTAGAAGAAAAAAGTAGTTATAATATTTTATTAGGAAATATAAGCTCAAAAACATCAAATAACAATAGTGGTACAGATATAGTTTTTAAAGTAAATAACAAAAAGACGTTGTTTTCAATAGCTTTATCTTTTAAACATGAAAACGAAGATTTTACTAGGCTTTTTTTGTTTGATTCAAACCTAAATGTGAAAATTAAGAAAGAATTAGTGTCTGATAGAAATGAAGTAATTAATAAAAATATTGAATTGCATGATAGCCAAGAAGTAATTTATTTAACTCAAAAAGTTTATTTAGAAGAATTAAAAAAGAAAGAAACAGGTGGAAAATATATTTATGAAATTAAGCAAGTAACATCATCAGATGTAATAACAAAGAAAATAGATATAGAAAATCATTATATACCAAATTTAAACGTATTTAACATTAAAAATAAGCTTTACTGCCTTGGTTTTTATTCTGATAATTCTGACTTCAAATACAAAGGCATTTCTTTTTTTGAATTAGATTCTCAAAGTTTAGAAATAGTAAATTCCAAGTTCAATTCATTTTCAGACCAATTTTTACTTGATAAATACGGAGAAATTAGGAGTCAAGAGTTAAGAAAAATTATTATTAAAAATGTTTATTTAGTAGAGGATGAATTGATTGTTAATGCTGAAGAGCAATATTCAATAAGAAATCCTTCGTCAAATAGGGATTCATATAATTATGATGACATCATATCTATAAGATTAAATAGTAAAGGAGATTTGTTTAGCGCACGAAATATTAATAAAAGACAATCAGTTGGTAATCTAGAAGACAGTCCCTTTGTTTCATACAAATCGTGTTTATTGAATAAACAAAATTATTTTTTTATAAATGCGAAAGACAAAACAAAGGAATTATCAAAGCAAAGAGTTGAATTTAAAGGAACAAATTTCTTGAGTAATTCAAATTTATTTTTAATTAAGGTTAATGAAAATGGTGATTTTTCATTTAATGAAATATTAAGTGATGAAGAAAACGAAGTACCATTTATGGTTTCTAAAGGCGTAGTCATTGATAATTCCATTGTTTTTTTAGGTCGAAAAGGAAAGAAAAAGCAGCTATTAAAAGTAACGATTTAAAAATTTAACCCAGAACTAAGTTCTGGGTTTTTTATTTAAGGTCATTAAAAAAATGTTTTAGTTAATTTTTTTAAGTATAATTGTTAAAATGTTTAATTTTGAGTTGAAATAAATATTTTTTAATTATTTAACAAACAACAACACAACAATTATGTTAAAAAAAATTAATGATTTCGTGGCTGAAGTTGCGAAAAAAAATCCAAACGAACCCGAGTTTTTGCAAGCTGTTCACGAGGTGGCCGAAGCTGTTATTCCATTCATTGAAAACAATAAAAAGTATCAAGATAAAATGCTTTTAGAACGAATGGTTGAACCTGAAAGGGTTGTAATGTTTCGTGTAGCATGGTTAGATGATGCCAGAAAAACAAGATTAAACAAAGGATATCGCATTCAAATGAACTCTGCAATTGGTCCTTACAAAGGAGGATTGCGTTTTCATCCTTCGGTTAATTTGAGTATTTTGAAATTTTTGGCTTTTGAACAAGTTTTCAAAAACAGTTTAACGACATTGCCAATGGGTGGTGGAAAAGGAGGCTCAGATTTTGACCCGAAAGGAAAATCAGACACTGAAATCATGAGTTTTTGCCAAGCTTTTATGGCAGAATTATTTAGACATATTGGACCAGATACCGATGTTCCTGCGGGTGATATTGGTGTTGGCGGTAGAGAAGTAGGTTATTTATTTGGTCAATATAAAAAATTAAGAAACGAATTTACAGGTGTTTTAACTGGAAAAGGAATTTCTTTCGGAGGTTCTTTAATTCGTCCAGAAGCTACAGGATATGGTACTGTTTATTTTGCCCAAAGTATGCTGGCTACCAAAGGACTTTCATTTCAAGGAAAAACAGTTTTGGTTTCTGGTTCAGGAAATGTGGCGCAATATGCTATTGAAAAAGCAACACAATTAGGAGCAAAAGTGGTGACAGCTTCAGATTCTTCAGGATATATTTATGATGCTGACGGAATTGACGCAGAGAAATTAGCTTACATCATGGAAATCAAAAATGTAAATTATGGTAGAATTTCTGAATATTTAAAGAAATATCCAAAAGCACAATTTTTTGCAGGAAAAGATCCTTGGGAAGTTAAATGCGATATTGCTTTGCCTTGTGCCACTCAAAACGAATTGAACGGTGATGAAGCACAAAAATTGATTGCAAACGGTTGTATTTGTGTGGCTGAAGGCGCCAACATGCCTTCCACTCCAGAAGCAATTGCAGCCTTTCACAATGCAAAAATTTTATTTGCACCAGGAAAAGCATCTAACGCGGGTGGTGTTGCCACATCGGGATTAGAAATGTCACAAAATTCATTACGATTGAGTTGGACAACAGAAGAAGTGGATGAGCGTTTGCATAAAATCATGAACAGCATTCACGAATCTTGTGTGAAATATGGTAAAAACGATGATGGTTATATTGATTATGTAAAAGGAGCCAATATTGCAGGATTTGTAAAAGTAGCGGATGCTATGTTGGCGCAAGGAGTAGTTTAATGAAATTAAAATATTAAAAAAAGCGGTTTTCATAAAGAGAACCGCTTTTTGTTTTTATTCCTGACCGTCCCATTCGGCATAAAACTGACTTAAAAATGTCACCATAAAATTATGTCGTTTTTGGGCAATTTTTTTACCTGTTTCGGTATTCATTTTATCTTTTAGAAGTAATAATTTTTCGTAAAAGTGATTCAAAGTTGGCGATTCACTATTCTTGTATTCTTCCTTATTCATACTCATGTTTGGTTGAATATTCGGATTGTATAACGGACGATTTTTAAATCCACCGTAGTTGAATGTACGAGCAATTCCTATAGCGCCAAGCGCATCCAATCGGTCCGCATCTTGCACAATTTCTAATTCTTTGGAATTGAATTTCTTTTCGAAATTTCCGCCTTTAAACGAAATGTTTTCAATAATAGCAATTACATGTAAAATGATGTTTTCTGAAACATTTTGCGATTCTAAAAAAGTTCGAGCTGTTTTCGGACCAACCGTTTCATCTCCACCATGAAATTTTGAATCAGCAATATCGTGTAGTAAAGCACCTAACTTTACCACGGTTAAATCGCAATCTTCGCCTTCAGCAATTAACAAAGCATTTTTGTACACACGTTCAATGTGAAACCAATCGTGACCGCCTTCTGCATTTTCTAATTGTTGTTTTACAAAAAGTATAGTGTTGTCTATTATTGTCATTTCTGATGATATAAAAAATTCCAATCTTGTGTAAAATTGGAATTTAATTTTTTTTGAATTTATAAGTTTATCTAGCTAAAGCCGGTTCTACCCATTTGAAAAGTTGACTCTCGGCAGGAACGACTAAACGTTCAGAAATTTTTGCCATACGAGCTGGTAATTTCATTAGATAATCACGTGCTTTTTCAGCTTCATCGGTAAGATTACCAATTTTATCAATTTCCCATTTCTCATTTAATTTCTGAAGAATATCCACATAATCCATTGCGGTATAAACACCTAAACGTTGTGCCGATTCTGAGAATTTTTCAAATGCAGTTCCAATACTTTCACCTGATTCTCTAATCAAATGAGCTGGCATCGTAATTTTTTTCTTCATCATGTATTGAAATGATAACATCATTTCGCTAGGATCTACTTCAAAAATACGTTTTACAAATTCACTATACGCTAAGTGATGACGCATCTCGTCTCCTGCAATTAAATTACACATTTTGTGTAGTTTTTTATCGCCATACTTTTTAGCAAGTAACGCCACACGATTGTGAGAAACATACGTTGCTAATTCTTGAAAACTGGTAAATACAAAGTTTTTATACGGATCTCTTCCAGTTCCTGGGTCAAAACCATCGTTTATTAAATGGTGCGTAGTAATTTCAACTTCACGCATATTTACTCTTCCTGAAAGATAAAGGTATTTGTTTAATACATCTCCGTGACGGTTTTCTTCACCTGTCCATTGACGTAACCATTTTGCCCAACCATTATCTCCGTTTTCTCCTTTTTGAGTAACGCCTTCTACATCCATTAACCAAGTTTCGTATGTTGGTAATGCTTCTTCGGTAATGGTATCTCCAACTAAAGTTACCCAAAAATCATAAGGTAAATCTTTAGCTATTTCACGTAGTTCTTTTACTTCTTCTAAAAAATTTTCTTTTGAAGAATCAGGAAGCAAATCAGTAGGTTGCCAAATTTTTTCGACAGGGATTAAGAATTCTTCCACGAAGTTATCCACTTTTTTTTCCAAAAACTGCATTACTTCCAAGCGGACGTTTTGTATTGACATGGGGTTATATTTTAATATGTTTTGTAATTATAGTTTCGGTTTTTTCAAAAACTTCTTCAAACGGATGTTCTGAAATTTTCATTGGTTTATGAATGGTAAATTCTAAACGAGTTCCTAATCCGAGAGGAAATTTACCAAATTTAGTCATTTTCCATGAATTATTTATAGTAATTGGTAAGAAGTAGGCATCTGGAGCAAACTTGTATAACATTTTTAATCCATTCACCGCGAAAGGTTTAGGTGTTCCGGTTTTGCTTCTTGTTCCTTCTGGGAAAATGACCACAGAGTAATTATTGTTATTAACTAATTCGGCTACTTTTTTAATTTCAGGTAACGCTTGTTTTGGATCTTTTCTGTCAATTAAAGCGGAACCACCATGGCGTAAATTATAAGAAACACTCGGAATTCCTTTTCCTAATTCAATTTTACTGATGAATTTAGGATGTACTTTTCGTAAAAACCAAATAATGGTTGTGATATCGTGTAAACTTTGATGATTGGCAACTATGATTAAAGGCTTATTTTCAGGAACATTTTCCATACCTTCGATATGATAAGTCGTACCAAGTAAATGTGCGGTTCTAACTAAACAAAGGTTTAAATAAGCAACACTTATGCGATGTGCATTGTATCCAAATAAATTAAAACAAACCCATTGAATTGGATGAAATATTAACAACCAAATAAAAAAAACTAACGTGTATAGTATAGAAAGTGGGTATGAAAGAATTTTTTCCATGTAAAAAACCAATTTGGGCAAAAGTAAGCTATAAAATAAAAATCCACCAATTTTTTAGTGGATTTTATTGTATGCCAGCATAGTATAATGCTTGTATTTTTAGTCTACAATTGTGCAGTCGCCGTTTATACAATCAATATTATTTGGAGGACTTACTACCATACAATCAGAAACTGCTCCTGTTTGTATATTGTATTGATGATCCATTTCATAATATTCATTGACTAAGTTTTCTAATGTAGTTTGATTTACTGTATTTGGAAAAACCAAAAATTCTCTGGGTCCACCACAAGGCTTAGCGCCAAACGCGATGTAATTACAATTTGATGTGTTGGTACACGAAAAACTGTTTATATAATCAAGAATCTCTTGTTTTTTCTCAATCAATTGTTCAGGTGTAATTTCTGAAACATTTGACTCATTTTCATCACATTGAAAACTTTGCAATAGTATTGATAAGAGCAAAATTCGAATTATAGTTTTCATAATCTTTTTTTAATAAGATTCGAAAATCATAAAAAGGTTGCGCTGCATAAATTTATTTAGCAAAATTCGTTGTAAGCGTCTTTTAAGTTTTCAGCAATTAATTCAGCTGGACGACCTTCGATATGATGACGTTCTAACATGTGAACCAATTCACCATTTTTAAACAATGCCATACATGGCGATGATGGAGGGAAAGGAAACATGTGTTGACGCGCTGCATCAACTGCATCTTTGTCTACTCCTGCAAAAACAGTTACTAATTGTGAAGGTTTTTTAGCACCATCTAAACTCATTTTTGCTCCCGGACGTGCATTTCTTGCTGCACAACCACAAACTGAGTTGATTACTACTAACGTAGTTCCTTCATTTTTTAAAGCATTTTCTACTGCTTCAGCGCTATATAATTCTTGAAAACCAGCTTCTGTTAATTCAGCACGCATTGGTTTTACCATTTCTTCTGGATACATAATTTTTATGTTATAAGTTAACGAGTTGCAAAGTTACAAAGTTTTTTGCTTGTTATAGAAAACCAATTCATAAAGATTTGTTATGATTTGATAGTTTACTCTTATTTGAAAATTCTACTAAAAAGAGACTTCACAAACATCATTTTTGGGCATCTCCAAATGACTTGTAAATCTTCCCAAATTGAAGTTTCTTCATCTAAAAATTTAAAAATCACAGTCGAATTTCCACTTTTAAACATCGAAGAAAATATCTTAGAACCTAATTCGTTTTTTGAACTCAAAATATCCAACAACAACAAATCATAGAACCAAAATTTATCTTTCTTATGAAACTTAGTGAAATCGGATTCTGATTTTAGAAATTGAACTAATGCTTTTGATTTTTTGGAAGCATTTTTAAAAGTATACCCTGTACTCGCTTTTGTCCAACCGCCAGCCGAACCAATATTAATGATGTTCTTAGTATTGTGTTTCCAAAAAGGGTAACACGTCATTGGAATATTGCCTTGTTCTTTTTCGATGATTTCGTATTCTATTATTCCTAGATTTTCAATGTATTTCAGAATTTCAGATTCATATTCCTCTTTTGAAAGTAAATCTTTTGAAAACAACGTATATTCTAACAACGCTTCAGTTGAAGATGTTGGTAAAACATACATAAAACGCGTATTGCCTTTTTGTTCCACCGAAAAATCCATGAAAGTGGCACAATTTGGAGTAAAAACAGCTTCTTTACTTTTGATAAACCAACCGATAAAATGTTGTTGAATTAAAGGAAATTTGGTTTGCGCTTTTACAACTTCTGGATTGTAAATGGAGTTAAAAATTTTGTTACAAGTGAAAGTTTCTTGTTCCGTTTTTACAACACAATGATTACCTAATTCGGTAAAATCAACTATTTTTTGATTTAGAAAATGGATGTTTTTGTGTTCGGAAATCTTCTTGAAAATCAATTCATAAAAATCCAAACCATTTATTTTTTTGTATTGATAAGGCGTTAGTTCTAAAACCCGATTAAATTTTTCATTCGCAAAAACAGCTTGATTCCATTTTTTTGAGACGATTTCATCAAATAAATTATTTTCATCCCAAAAACACCAAGTTCTATCGTTTACTTTTTTAGTATTCTGATCAATTAACAAAATGGATTTATCTTCAAATTTTCCAGATAGAAGTATTTCATAAACCGTCATCAAAGCCGATAATCCTGAACCTGTGAAAATGTAATGATAATGTTGCATTAATAAATTGTATATCGAATTCCTAAAAAACCTCTAATTCCTTGGTTGGGTGCATACACATAAGTTGCGTCAAAATTTTCGCCAAAAGGATCTTCAGCTCCAGCTATTAAATATGGAGTTCCTTTGTTTGGCGTCCAATTCAAAATATTTTTCACACCACCATAAAGTTCAAAACTACGAAATTTTTTATAAGTAAACTGAATGTTCTGTAAACTCCAAATAGGAGAAAATCCCGGTCTTGGGTCTAAATCACCCAAAATTGGCAATCGCATCGGTCCATATAAATTTCCGGTGTAATCAATGGATAAAAACCATTTTGGAATATCGTACGTTATTGCCCAATTGGCGCTGTATTTTTCCGTTAAAACAGGTGTTGAACTTACTCCATTTTGAACATTTTTCGGTTCCATAATCGTAAAACCAACAATTGCTTTTAATCCGAAAGGTGTAACTAAATCGATATTACCACTTATTCCTAACGTTTGTGCGTAGCCGTTTAAGTTGGAATAAATAATTTGGTCGGGGTTTGTGTCGTAATCTGGAATAATTTGGTTGTTAAAATACGTGTACCAAGCCGAAGTTTCAAATCCTAAAAAAGTGCCGTTTTCAAATCTAATTTTCTTCAAATAATTAAAATTGATGTTGTACGAAGTTTCAGGTTTTAAATCTTCTGTAATTACAACGTCTCTCGAACCCGTTAAAGCTGCGTGTTCTTCGGTAAATAAATTTACGATTCGAAATCCAGTTCCGGCATTAATTCGGAACACATCGTTTTGTGTTGGATTCCATTTGTAGGCAATTCTCGGTGTGAAAATATTCCCGTGATTGTTGTTGTAATCGTATCGCGCACCTAATAAAACATGATGTTTTTCAGCCAATTTTATTTCGTCTTGAAGAAAAACGCTGTAGATTTTTGTTTGTTCTGCGGTAGTTGTAGCAGTTGTATTGTCGTCATAATATTGATAACGAAAAGCCGCTCCCAATAACAAATTGTGATTTTCTAACTTTTTATCCCAAGTATATTGTCCGAAAGCAATTTTTTGATTCGCTAAGTAAATCGTATTTCCATAGACCGAATTTTGGTCATGAGCGGTCACTGAAAACGACAAATACATATCTTCTGTTGTTGGTAATTGATATTTACTCAAAAGTTCCACACGTTTTGTGTAAATGCTTTCGCCATATACTTCCGAACCACCACGATGCGATTTGTTCCATTGCATTTCGCCACCCCAACGGTCTTCGTAAAATAATCTTCCTGCGATGGTGAATTCTTTATTGTTTTTTCGCTCAAAATTCCACTTGTTGAATATGGAAATTCGTTCTTGTAAGGTTACATCAGTAAAATTATCGTTGTTATTATCAATAGGTTGGTTGTAATTGTAATAATTGATGCCTACTAAAGTTGTTGCTTTTTTTCCAACAGCACTTTTCCAACCCAAATCAACGTTATTTTCTAACCAAGAAGTCGAAAAAATATCGGCAGAAAATAATGGAGCAGTTGTTGGTTTTTTGGTAATGATATTTATTAAACCACCAACCGCTTCACTTCCATACAAACTTGATGCTGGACCTTTTACGACTTCAACTCTGTCAATTAGCGAATTTGGAATTCCTGATAAACCATAAACGGTTGAAAGTGCACTTACAATTGGCATTCCGTCAATCGTAACCATGGTGTATGGACCTTCTAATCCGTTGATATGAATGTCGCCAGTGTTGCAAATGTTGCAATTCAATTGAGGTCGAACGCCGTTTACATTTTGCAAGGCTTCAAAAATATTGGAGGTTGGGTTTTTCTTTAAAAAAGCAGTGGTGTACACTTCAACCGGAACTGGCGTTTCCATTCTTGAAACGGGTTTTAATGTTCCAGAAATTACTACATCGTCTAATGTGTTTGAATCTTCTTGTAAGGTGAAATTGATTGTTAAATCAGAATTGTTTTCAAGTGTAATTTTTTTCTTTTCGGGTTTAAACCCAATGTATGAAGCGGTAATTGTATAAGAACCGTTAGGAATATTTCCGAATTTATATAAACCATTTTCATTGGTTTCAACTCCTTTATTTAGTTCTTTAATATAAATATTAGCATAAGCTAAAATTTCATTATTAGCGGTCACTTTCCCTTTTATGGTGTTTTGTGAAAAGGTAAAAAGCGAAAAAAATAGAGTTGTATAAATAAATATTTTAGACATTATAAAATTAAATTTAGACAAAACTAAAAATAAAACATTTACAAAACTAAAAAAACTTTATATATTTGTCAAAATGAATTGTTTATGACCATTTCTGAAGAAAATTATATTAAAGTTATTTATCATTTGTCGTTGGTTTCTCCAAAAGGCGTCAACACGAACGCTATTGCTGGAATGTTAGATACCAAAGCGTCATCGGTTACCGATATGATGAAAAAACTTTCGGATAAAGATTTGGTGAGTTATCAGAAATATCAAGGCGTTACCTTAACTGAAAAAGGTTTTCATTCCGCAAAAATGATTGTGAGAAAACACCGTTTATGGGAAGTTTTTTTAGTCGATAAATTAGGTTTTTCTTGGGATGAAGTACACGAAATTGCTGAAGAATTAGAACATATCAAATCTGAACAATTGATAAATAAATTAGATGCTTTCTTAGGTTTTCCTGTCGCTGATCCACATGGCGATCCTATTCCTGATGCAAAAGGTGTGATTAAAAAAATTGAGAAACAGCTTTTATCTGAAGTTGAAATTCATGCTTCGTTTCATTGTGTTGGTGTAAAAGATTCGTCTACCGATTTTTTAAAATATTTAGACAAACAAAAAATAGCTTTAGGTTCAGTTGTTAAAGTAATCGACAAAGAAGATTTTGATGATACGTTAACGGTTGAAATTGATGGAAAACGCTTAACGATTTCGAATAAAATTGCTAATAATTTATACGTACAATAATTATGTTTGATTCAATTATTCATTTTTTTGAAAGTATTGACCCGATTCTGGCTGCTTTTTTAGCGACCACATTTACGTGGGGATTAACAGCATTCGGTGCTTCGTTTGTGTTCTTTTTTAAAACTATGAATCGAGTAGTTTTAGATGGAATGCTTGGTTTTACAGGTGGTGTAATGGTTGCGGCAAGTTTTTGGAGTTTACTGGCACCAGCCATCGAAATGAGTGAAGGTGATGGTTTTATAAAAGTAATTCCAGCTGCAGTTGGATTTTTATTAGGTGCTGTTTTTATTTTCGGATTGGATAAAGTGTTGCCTCACATGCACATTAATTTTAAAGAAACCGAAGGAATAAAATCGCCTTGGCAACGTACTACTTTGTTAGTTTTAGCCATTACCTTGCACAATATTCCTGAAGGATTAGCGGTTGGTGTTTTGTTTGGTGGTGTTGCAGCGGGAATTCCAGAAGCTTCAATTGCAGGCGCCGTTACTTTGGCGATTGGAATTGGAATTCAAAATTTTCCTGAAGGAATTGCCGTTTCTATGCCGTTACGAAGAATGGGAATGAGTAGAAGAAAAAGTTTCATGTACGGACAATCGTCTGCCATTGTAGAACCTATTTTTGGAGTAATTGGTGCTGTTGCGGTTACTTTTTTTACCCCAATTTTACCTTACGCATTAGCTTTTGCTGCTGGAGCGATGATTTTTGTTGTCGTTGAAGAAGTAATTCCAGAAACCCAACAAGATAAAAATACCGATATTGCTACTTTAGGTTTTATCGGCGGATTTATTGTAATGATGGTTTTAGATGTAGCTTTAGGTTAATGACAAGCACAATCGTCTCCACAAGGCTTTGATTTCTTTGGACGTTTTTTCCAAAAGAATTTCTTTACCAAAAAACCTACGGCTATGGCTAAAGAAAGGTAAACTAAGATTTGTTGTATATCCATGATGCAAAAATAAGAAAAGCAATCTCATTATTATTGAGATTGCTTTTTTATTAACTTAAAACTAACTGAAAATTATTAAAATTGAGCGGCAATTCCGATAGAAGCGCTAAATGGCATTCCAGGTCTTAATCCTGCTGGAACTCTTGAAACCAAATACGTAGTATCGAAAAGGTTATTGATGTTTCCAGTTACACTAAAATGTTTGTTGAATTTGTATTTTGAACCAAAATCAACAACAATGTTACTTGGTACAGAATTTTCATTAGGAATTGAACCTTGACCAGCAACTGTTCTAAATTCGCCACTATATCTAGCTCCTAAAATCAATTCAAATTTCGCATGTTCTAAAGCAATCGAAGCGTTAAATTGGTGTTTTGAAATGTATGGAATTTCATCTCCTTTTTCAATAGTTCCCCAAGCTCCGTCTGAACTTGCAAATTCGTTTACAAACTCTGTATCGGTTAAGGTATATCCAAAAGTAATTGGCAATTTGAATTTACTTTCTTCTTTTAGTACTTGATAATTGATTAAGAATTCAATTCCTTTTACATGCGCTTCACCAGCATTGAATTGGTCTAAGGTTCCAGAACCACCACTTGCAGCTAAATCACTTCCTAAAAGATTTTTGTAATCATTAAAGTACACTACAAACTCGCCACTGAATTTTTTATAATTATAACGTGTTCCAATTTCGTAATTCGTACTGTTTTCTGCATCAGTTCCTGGTGTGTTTGTCGGTGGTGCAAATCCTTTATGAACACCTCCAAATAATGACACATAATTATTGAATCTATAATTAGCTCCAATTCCTGGTAACCAAACTTTTACATGATTGTCGTTTTCAACTAAGTTTACTCCAGTTCTTGTTACGTCATTTGTACCATAGTTTTTGTTTAACAAATCGATAGTTTCAAAACGAATACCTGGTGTAACGGTTAAGTCGTTATATTTTATTTTGTATAAAGCGTGAGCGGCCAAAGCTGAAGCATAAGCAACTCTGTTATCTTGTGTTCCTGGAGTTCCCGCAGTAGTTAATACCATCGAACCATCAATCATTGCATAACTATCATTCCATTGGAATCTATCTTCGCTGTCTTTGTGATAACGTACACCAACCTCTAAATCATGATAAACCTCTCCAGTTAAGAAATGAAAATCTAATTTAGTTTGAACGCCTTGTGCTAAATAACCTCTATTGTTTGCACGAACTCGTAATGCATTGTTCGGCGAGTTTTGAGCACCAGTTACATAATCAAAAGCCAATGCATTTGTGGTAGGATCTTCTAAAATCGCATCGATAGCAAAAGTAGTTCCTCCAAATCTAACATCGTTTAATTTGTACCAATTTCTTGCAAATTTATTACGATAAGCTGTTGTTGTTACACTAAAGTAGTTACTTGTTTTTAAAGTATGAGTAACCGAAAATTGATTATTTTTTGTAGTAATATTATCTTTTTCAGAACCTGCATAACGCATGAAAGGTGAGTTGTTGAAATCTTCTTCTGTTAAACCTAAATACGTTTCGTTAGCATCTTCTTCGGCATACACCATTTTAAAATCTAACGCATTATAAATTTTACTGGTTGGTTTTGATTGCACTCTAAATTTAGCCATTACATCTTTTTTATCAAAACCTGTGTTGGCTCCACTTGGCAAATTTTTAAAACCATCGGAATTGTAGTTTAAAAACTGAACAACAGCACCTACCGTTTCATTTGCAATTCCTACGTTAGCAACAGTACGACTTGTATTAAAACTTCCGTAATCTGTTAAAAATCCAGCATTAAATTTTGTTGGAATTGGAGCCGAAACAAAGTTAATGGTTCCTCCCGTAGTAAAAGGGCCGTACTGAATTTGGCTACTTCCTTTTAAGATTTCAACAGCACTCATACGAGCAACCGATGGAAAATAATAAGCTGCTGGAGCTGAATAAGGAGCAGGAGCAATTAAAACATTGTCTTCCATTAAAGTGATTTTCGCACTTCTATCTGGAGAAGTTCCTCTTAAACTAATATTTGGTCTTAACCCAAATCCATCTTCTTCGTAAACATTAACACCAGTAACGGTTCTAAGTACACGATTAATATCAGTATAGTTGAATTTTTGTAAATCTGCCGCTGAAATGTAAGAAGCCGAACCTGTTTTGTTAGCGGCTTCAAACTTGCTTCCGATGATTTGATTTGCTGAAATAACAACTTCTTTTAAGTTTTTAACAGAATCTTTTTGTGTTTTGTTTTCTTTTTCTTGAGAAAATACCAAACTTGAAATTAATAGAGTAAATGGGGCAATTATATATTTCATCTTTATTTAGATTAATTCTACGGAGCAAAAATAATCACTAAAGTTTATTTAGACAAATTATAAATAAACTTTTTTAAAACCAATTTACGATTTATAAATAATAAGATGTTTTAAGTTTTAATTTTAAATATTCGTATAATTAAATCTAAAATGTTGAAGTTTTAATTATTGAAATAACGTTTAATTGATTAAAATTTAGTAAAAGTGGTTCAGAATTAGGATTTCATTACCTCTTTAAGCAAATTATTTCAAAACTTGATACGCAATTAAAGCGGTAATGTAAGCAAATCCACTCATAAAAACCAACTGAATTATGGGCCATTTCCAAGAATTGGTTTCTTTTTTTACAATAGCTAAAGTAGAAATACATTGCATCGCGAAAGCATAAAAAAGGAGTAATGAAATTCCTGTAGCAAAATTGAATATTTTCTTACCTGTTTCTGGATGTATCTCGGCAGCCATTCTATTCGTTATTTTGATAGGTTTATCGCTATGACTTCCTACGCTGTAAATGGTGGCTAATGTACCTACGAAAACTTCACGAGCTGCAAACGAACTTACCACTGCAATTCCAATTTTCCAATCATAACCTAATGGACGAATAGCGGGTTCAATTGCTTTTCCCATGTAACCGATGTATGAATTTTCTAACTTAAAGGAATTTACTTGATCTTCAAATGCTTCAGCTGTAATGGTTTTGTTCTGATTTTGTTGGGTAATAATAGCTTCAGCATTATTGAAATCATCACTTAAACCGTGTGAACCTAAATACCATAAAATTACCGATAAGGCTAAAATGATTTTTCCAGCACCAGTTACAAAAGCTTTGGTTTTTTCTAAAACGTTTAACCCAACATTTTTTAACATCGGAATTTTATAACTCGGCATTTCTACTACGAAATACGATTTACAACTTAATTTTAAATATTTATTAAGTAAGAAAGCCGAAAAAACCGCCATTCCAAAACCTAATAAATATAATGCCATCAGCGTTAATCCTTGTAAACTTAAAAAGCCAAAAATTCTTTTTTCGGGAATAATTAAGGAAATTAAAATGGCATAAACTGGTAATCTTGCCGAACAAGTGGTGAAAGGTGTTACTAAAATTGTAATTAATCTTTCTTTCCAATTTTCGATATTTCTCGCACTCATAATGGCCGGAATAGCACAAGCCGTTCCTGAGATTAAAGGCACAATACTTTTTCCAGACAAACCAAATTTTCGCATGATTTTATCCATCAAAAACACCACACGACTCATGTAACCGCTTTCTTCTAAAACAGAAATGAATAAGAATAAAAAGGCAATTTGCGGAATGAAAATTACGATACCACCAATTCCTGGAATTAATCCTTCGCTAATTAAATTGGTAAATTCTCCCGCTGGAAGATGTTGTTTGGCAAGCGAACTAAAATTAGCAAACGTTTCATCTATAAAATCCATTGGAATGCTACTCCAATCAAATAAAAACTGAAAAATAAGCATTAAAATTCCGAAGAAAATTACATAACCATAAATTTTATGTGTTAGAATTCTGTCGATTTTTGCTCGAATATCAGTTGCTTTTGAAACATCTATTTTTTGACCAATTTTCAATGTGTCATTAATAAATTGGTAACGTTTTATGGTTTCTTTTTGCTGTAAACGTTTTAAATCGGCGTGCGATTTAGTAAACGAACTTTTAATTTCGTTTCGCTCTAAATTTAAGAAATTAACATCTTGCGTAATTACCAACCAAAGTTTGTACAACAATTGATTTGGAAACGCTCTTCTTAAATTATTAAAATAATCTGGGTCAATCGACGATGCGTGTAAACAAGGTTCGGTTGAAAGTTCGGTATAGTTCAGAATTAATTCTTTCAACTGATTAATTCCTGTTTTTTTTCTTGAACTTATTAAGGCAATTTTCGTTTTTAACTCTTTTTCTAAAGCAGGAATATCCAATTCAATTCCTTTTAAAGCCATTCGATCTGCCATGTTAATGACTAAAATGGTAGGAATTTCTAAATCTTTGATTTGGGTAAAAAGGAGTAAATTTCGTTTTAAATTTTCTACTTCAGTCACTACAACAGCAACATCTGGAAAATCTTCGTCGTTTTTATTTAGCAATAATTCGATTACTACGTTTTCATCAATAGAACTCGCATTTAAGCTGTAAGTTCCGGGTAAATCAATGATTCGAGCTCTCGTGTTTTCGTTTAATTTGCAAACACCTTGTTTTTTTTCAACGGTAATTCCTGGGTAATTTCCCACTTGTTGATTCAATCCTGTAAGTTGGTTAAAAACGGAAGTTTTTCCCACATTTGGGTTTCCAATTAAAGCCACTTTTATAGGATTTGAACTCATGAGGATTAAATTTTAGTAACGGTAATTTCTCTTGCCGTTTCAATACGAATGGCAACATGAGAATCATTTACGTTGAAATATAAGGGATCACCTAAAGGCGCAATTTGAATTAAAGTAATGGAATTTCCAGGTAAACATCCCATTTCTAAAAGCTTTAGCGGGATTTCATCTAGATTGACAGAAGTAATGGTAGCTACTTCACCAATTTTAAGTTCAGAAGAACAAATTTCCATTTCCTTATTTAGATTGAATTAAAATACAAAAGTAAAAATTATAATCGGACTACAACTGATAATTATCAACTTTAGCAAATTATTTATAAAAATTAATTTATTGGTTTTCACAAAGCCACAAAATATCTTCTAAAAGTTGTTTCATGTTCTTTGTTTTTGGGTCATCTGTAGGTTTGTCAAGATTGGTACCGTCATAAAAACCTCTAATACGTTTGTTTTTATCTACCAAAATGAAATTTTCGGTATGAACCATGTCATATAGTTCTTCTGGCTTACCAGTTTTTACTGCCAAATATGATTTTCTGGCTAAATAATAAATATCCTTTTTATCTCCAGTTACTAAATTCCAACGCGAGTCATCAACTCCTTTTTCAATAGCATATTTTTTTAATACTTCAGGTGTGTCAATATCTGGAGTAACGGAAAAAGACAACAATTTTACTTCCGGATTATTTTTCAATTGATTTTGCAACCATACCATGTTATCGGTCATTTTTGGACAGATAGTTGGACAAGTGGTAAAAAAGAAATCGGCTACGTAAATTGTATTATCATAGTCTTTTTGAGTGATTATTTTCCCATTTTGATTGGTAAAAGCAAAATCAGCAATTTTATGATCGTTACCAATATGTTGTACTGTAGAATCTACTAATTCTGGATTAATATCTCTAGGAGAGTAGATGGGAAGCATTTTTTCTGGAGAAAGTAAAGTGTAAATTCCAAAGAAAATCCCAACTGAAATAATTGAAAATATAATTATGAATTTTTTATACAATTTAATACTAGCTAACATTAGTTTTTTTGCAAAAATAGTGTTTATTTCATTTTTAACATGAATTACACAATTGTTAAATTTGTAATTACTTGAAAATCTTTATTATATTTGTGAAATTATACCATAAAAACTACTAAAAAATGATTAAAAATTACCTGATTGTTAGTCTATTGTGTTCCTTTTTAGGATTTTCACAATTCAACTCCAGCGCCCCTTGGATGACTAACATAAACACAGCTAAAAACGGAGAAGCAACCATTAATGAAATGGTTAATGCTTTTAACTCCTATTGGTCAACAAGAGACAAAAACGCAAGAGGATCTGGTTACAAACCTTTCATGCGTTGGGAATATCACTGGAGAAACTATACAAACGAGCAAGGATATGTTATGCCAGCTGAGCATTTGTGGGAAGCGTGGCGTCAAAAAAAACAAGCGATTGCTAATAGAAGTACTGCGAGTAGAGCTTTACCACCAAGTAATTGGCAGCCAGTAGGTCCTTTTACGCACACTAATACAGGTTCATGGTCTTCAGGACAAGGACGTGTTAATATTGTTCATGTTGACCCAAATAATGCAAGCACAATTTATTTAGGAGCACCTGCAGGTGGAATTTGGAAATCTATTAATAACGGTTCAACTTGGGCACCTTTAACGGATGAATTACCACAAATAGGTGTTTCTGGTATTGCGGTGGATTACTCAAATTCAAATACCATTTACATTGCAACTGGAGACAAAGACGCAGGAGATTCATACTCTGTTGGTGTTTATAAATCTATTGATGGTGGGTTGACTTGGAATCCTACTGGAACAATGGGAGCTTCAAATCCAACAAGTGCAGGGGATCTTTTAATACACCCAACGAATAATCAAATTTTATGGTGTGCAACTAATAATGGAATTTTTAGAACTATTAATGGTGGAACATCATGGTCAAGAGTAAGACTAGGGAATTTTTCTCAAGGGAGTATTAGATTAAAGCCTGGAGATCCTAGCGTAGTTTATGCGGTTTCTAACAATGGATTTTTCCGTTCAACGAATTCTGGGTCTTCTTTTACACAAGTTTCAACTGGTTTACCAGCAAGTTCAACCAGATTGCTATTAGATGTTACGCCTGCAAATGCAAATTATATTTATATTTTAAGCGCAACAACAGGGTCGGCTTTTCAAGGAATTTATCGTTCAACAGACGGAGGAACGACATTTACTGCAAGAAACACAACAACAAATGTTTTAGAATCAACTCAAGCTTGGTTTGACTTAGCTTTGGCAGTATCTTCAACAAATGCCGAAGAAATTTATACAGGATGTTTGAATGTTTGGAAATCTACTAATGGTGGAACTTCAGCAACAAAAATAAATAACTGGAGTAATCCTACAGGTCCTTCATATACCCATGCTGATATCCATTATTTAGGATTTCATGGAACAAAATTATTTTGCGGAAGCGATGGTGGAATTTATGTTTCTGAAAACAATGGAAGTAACTTCACCGATTTAACTGCTGGAGCTCAAATTAGTCAGTTTTATAAAATTGCTGTATCAAAACAATCTTCTGCGAATATGGTAGGAGGTTTGCAAGACAATGGTGGTCATGCCTACAGCGGTGGTCAATGGAAAAACTATTATGGTGCAGACGGAATGGATACTGCGATTGACCCTACTAATCCAAATTTATATTACGGATTTATTCAGTCAGGAGGAAGTTTATACATCAGTAATTCTGCTGGAAATGGAATAACTGGTTCGGTGTCTTCTCCAGGAGTTGATGGGAATTGGGTTACCCCACTAACGGCTAATAATACGGGAGAGTTATTTTCTGGTTTTGATGGGTTATATAAGTTGGTTGGTAGTAATTGGGTATTACAAAATGTTGATGCATTAGGTTCAGGGAATTTAGATGAAATTGCTGTTGACCCATCTAACGACAATATTATGTATGTGGCTAATGGAACAGGATTATATAAAAGTACAAATAGAGGTGTAAATTTTACGAATGTTTACAATTCTTCTGATGGAAGTATAACATTTATAGAAGTACATTCAACAGATAGTAATATTATTTATTTGGTTACTGATGGTGCTTCGGGTAAAGTATTAAAATCTACAGATGGAGGTATAAATTTCGTTGATTTTTCTACGGGACTTCCTTCAATCGGCAAAGAATGTATTGTTCATCAGGGAAGGCATACGGATAATCCATTATACTTAGGAACTAGTTTAGGAGTTTATTACAGAGATGATTCAATGACACAGTGGGAGCCATTTGATACTAACTTACCAAATGTTTCTGTAAGGGATTTAGAAATAAATATAGAAGATGCAAAATTAATTGCTGCAACATATGGAAGAGGGATTTGGCAAACAGCTATACCGGTTCAAATACCATTGGTTGATTTGAAATTTATGAGTATTCAAAATCCTGGAATTAATATCAATTGTGGAGCAAATGTAACACCTCAAATTCAAGTTAAAAATAATGGAGTTAACACAATTTCTTCAGTAAACGTATCTTACACAATTGACGCAGCTCCTTTTAATTATACATGGAATGGTACAATTCTGTCTAATGAAACGGAATTGATAGACTTACCAATAGCTTCATTAACTAGAGGAATGCACACCTTAAGTGTAAATACCACAACTTCAAGTGATGCCTATTCTGATAATAATTCGGGTACAACATCTTTTTATACAAATGATGCAGGTACTGTAGGTGTTGTAAATCCATTTACTAATACTACAGACGCCTTAATTTCTTATAAAGAAGGAGCTTCAGGAGTACAATGGGTAAGAGGAACAAGAGCCGGTGGTTTAACTTCTTCAGGAAATACAGTTTATACAACAAACTTAACAGGTAATTATCCAGATAATACAAAAGGTTATTTGGTTTCACAATGTTATAATTTGTCTAATGTAATTAATCCTCAAATAAGTTTTGCTATGAAATATAGTCTTGAGCCTAATTGGGATGTGGTTTATGTTGAATATTCAACAAATTTTGGAGCTTCATGGACTGTTTTAGGAGAAATGGGACCAACATGGTACAATAGTGATAGAACATCTGCAACAGCTGGTAATGATTGTTATAATTGCCCTGGAGCTCAATGGACAGGGGCAAATACAACTTTAACAACATACACATATCCTTTAAATGCCTTAAATTCAGAAACAAATATTATTTTCAGAATTGTTTTCCATTCAGATGAAGCAGAAAATGATTTAGGGGCTAATATCGATGATTTCCTAATCAATGGAACGCTTTCTGGACAAAGTTTTGAACTGCAAAATATTGTATTGTATCCAAATCCATCAAAAGGAATTTTTAATTTAGCAACAGGAACAAATGAAATTTCAGAAATTGAAGTTTATGACGTTACAGGTAAAATGGTTTGGTCTAAAAAAGATTTTGAAGTTTCAAATTCTGAAATACAACTTAATTTATCTTCAGTTTCACAAGGAATCTATTTTGTAAAAATTACAGCCGATAATCAATCAACCGTAAAAAGAATTATTAAAGAATAACTATGAATAAATTCATCTTAAAAGGAAGTTTCGGCTTCCTTTTTTTGTCAGTAGCTTTGTATTCTTGTAAATCATCACAAGAGGTAGCAACAAAAAAAGAGTCAGTAGGAATCAATGTGGGGTACATGGATAAATCCAAAAACCCTGCCGATGATTTCAATCGTTATGTAAACGGAACTTGGTTAGATAAAACCGAAATTCCAGCAGATAGAACGCGTTGGGGAAGTTTTGATGAACTTCGTAAAAACACCGATGACGATGTAATGGCGATTTTGAAAGACGCCATCAAAGACAAAACCATCGATCCAAATTCGGACCAAGCAAAAGCAATTAGCTTATACAAAACAGTCTTAGACACTGTAAGTAGAAATAAAGCAGGAATTGACCCATTAAAACCTTATTTAGCTAAAATTAATGGTGTTCAAAATGCAGATCAATTAGTTGCTTTATTAGCCGAAATGGAACCCGAAATGGGATTAGGTTTCTTCGGAAGCTATATTGGTGCCGATGCAAAAAACAGCAACAAAAACGTAATTTATGTAGGAACAGGAAGTCTTGGTTTACCAGATAGAGATTACTACGTTTCCGATGCGCCAGACACGTAGCTCACGTGACAAGAATGTTACAATATTTAGGTGAATCTGAAACTACCGCGAATGCAAATGCAAAGAAAATTTTAGCCTTAGAAACTAAAATGTCAACTGCAACTTTAGATAGAGTAGAACGAAGAGACAGAAGAAAAACTTACAATCCAATGAGTTTTACTGATTTGCAAAAATTAGCTCCAACAGTAAAATGGGATGCTTATTTTCAATCTGTGGGAATTGGTAAAGTAGATTCGTTAGTAGTTTCGCAACCAAAATATTTACAAACCGTTGAAACCATTTTAAAAGACAACCAAGTTGAAGATTGGAAAGCTTACATGCGTTGGACCGCTTTAAGAGGTTCAGCAGGTTTATTATCAACAGATATTGAAAATGCTAATTTTGACTTCTACGGAAAAACATTAACTGGTGCAGTAAAACAACGTCCAGCAGAAGAAAGAGCTCTAGCAACAGTTAACGGAAGATTAGGTGAAGCGTTAGGGAAACTTTACGTAGCTAAAAAATTCCCACCAGAAGCTAAAGCAAAAGCACAAGCAATGATTGCAAATGTAATGTTGGCTTTTGATAACCGAATCAACAATTTGCCTTGGATGACAAAAGCAACTAAGGAAAATGCGAAAATCAAATTGAATAAATTCAGAGTAAAAATCGGATATCCTGATAAATGGAAAGATTATTCAGCTCTTGAAGTAAAATCTCCAGAACAAGGCGGAACCTATTTTGATAATTCAAGAATGTACGCAAAATGGAGTCACAAGAAAAACATTGAAAAATTAGGCAAACCAGTTGACAAAGAAGAATGGGGAATGTCGCCACAAACGGTAAATGCATATTTCAGTCCAACAAACAACGAAATTGTATTTCCAGCGGCTATTTTACAACCACCTTTCTACGATTACAAAGCAGACGAAGCCGTAAATTATGGTGGAATTGGAGCTGTAATTGGTCACGAAATTTCACATGGATTTGACGATTCAGGTTCAAGATATAATGCAGATGGAAACTTAGTAAACTGGTGGAGTGATGAAGATTTAAAACAATTCACAACTTTAGGAAGTGCTTTAGCAGATCAATATTCAGCATTAGAGCCATTACCTGGAATTTTTGTTGATGGAAAATTCACTTTAGGTGAAAATATTGGAGATTTAGGAGGCGTTAACGCTGCTTACGACGGATTACAAATCTATTTGAAAGCAAACGGAAACCCAGGTTTAATCGATGGATTCACACCAGAACAACGTTTCTTTATTTCTTGGGCAACCATTTGGAGAAGTAAAATGCGTGACGAAGCTATCAAAAATCAAGTAAAAACAGACCCACATTCACCAGGAATGTATCGTGCTTATGTGCCGTTACAAAATGTAGAAGCGTTCTACAAAGCGTTCAATATTTTACCACATAACGGTATGTATTTACCTTTTGAGAAACGTGTGAAAATTTGGTAATCAAATTCCAAAAATAAAATCAAATCCCATCTTTTTAGGTGGGATTTTTTATTTCTTCTTAATCGCTCGATTCACTAAATAAAGTCCAATAATAGTTATCGTTCCTCCAATGATAATCGCAGTAGTTAAAGGTTCATTAAACAACAAATAACCAAAAAACAATGCTACCATCGGATTGATGTAAGCATACAAACTACTGATTTCAGTTGGTAAATTTTCCAAAGCATAAATAAATGCAATAAACGTTAGTACCGAACCAAAAACCACTAAGTAACCAATCGACCACCAAGAAATCGCTGGAATTTCGCTCAACGGAACCGAAGTCCCATTAAATCCAATCACACTCGAAATCACAATACTTGAAATCAACATTTGTAATCCCAAACTAAAATACGGATTGAAATTCGTCTTATTTTCTTTAATATAAATCGATGACAACGCCCAAGTAAACGTAGCAATTACCGAAAGTAAAATCCCAAATCGGAATTCAGGTTGTAAGAAATCGTTGAGGTAATCGTAGAAAATCACACAAATGCCACCAAAAGCGACAATCAATCCCACAACCGCTTTCCATGAAGTTTTTTGTCCGCGAAATAAACTGATAATTACAATCCAAAGCGGAAAAATAGAACCAATAATCGCACCCAAACCACTTGAAATGTATTTCACGCCCCAAGTACTCAAACCGTTACTCAGCATGAAGTTCAAAACGCTCAAAACTAAAATCGTGCGCCATTGACGTTTGTTTGGCCACGGATGTTTTTTGATTAAGAAATAGAGCAAATACAGCAATCCACCAAAAAGTTGACGCAGCGCTACCAATTGCATCGGAGGCATGTGCTTGACACCTTCTTTGGAAGCAATCCAAGTAGTTCCCCAGAAAAAGCTAATCCAAATTAATGCTAAAATGGGCAAGCCAATCGCATTTTTCTTTTGTTGGATGTAATTGTGAAATACGCTAAAATACGCCATTACTAAATTTCTTTTTGGAACGAATAACCTAAAATCGTTTCTATTTTTTCACTAGAAATAATTTTACCTTTCGATTCCGAATTTTCGGCAAAGGTAGGCAATGGCAAATTGAATATTTCAGCTTTTTTGTGATAATATGCTTTACGTGTTGGATGCTGAGGTGCGACAGCATTGAAGGTTTGATTCCATTCCCAATTGTCAGGCTGAACTTGTTTCAGTATCTCTTCAATAATTCCAATACAATCTTCTCTTTGAATCATATTCACAGGTGCATCTGGATTTTCGACATTCGTTCTTCCTGCTAAAAATTTCACTGGATGACGATCATCTCCAAGCAAACCACCAAAGCGAATTACCGTAGTTTTAAAATTTGGATTCGATTGCAAAAGAGTTTCGGAAATAACTAATTGTTTGCCACTTTCGGTATCAGGATTAGGTTTTGTTTCTTCTGTAATTTCAACAATCGGAAAACTATCACCATAAGCAGAAGTTGAACTTACAAAAACAACTTTCTGAATGCCTGATTTTTCAATAAATGGAATCAATGTTTTTACTTTATTTACGAATGTCATTTCGAGCGTTGGCGAAACTTCTCTTCTCAATCCAGGCGGAATATCAATAATCAAAACAGCTGTTTCTTTTAGAAAATCTTCAATATTTCCAATGATTTGATGTTCTTCCAACTGAATTTGGAAAGGCGAAATCCCAGCATTTTTCAACACGCTTAATTTACTTTCCGAAGTCGTAGAACCTTTTACTTCGTAACTTTTTGAAAGCAATGATTTCGCTAAGGGTAAACCCAGCCAACCACAGCCGAGTATGGAGATTTTTATTCCCATTTGTGTTTTTTTATGTAGGTATTTGTTGGAATATCGTAATCATAATAAATAACATATTTAAAGCCAGCTTTAGTTAATGTGATTGAATCTGGTTGAATTTCTTTGTTTAAATAAATGTGGTTTTCACTTGGTTTTTTTTCATTAAAAATCACACGATAATATTTTCCAAAATTGTCAAATGTATATTCTGAATATCTTGCTTCTGAATAATATTTTTTGTCATTATCATGAAAATAGTATTTTAAATAACTACTCTTTCCAAGTCTTATACTATAAACTTTTCCAACGGTTTTACCTTGAAAATGATTAATCTTTTTATAATATTCTTTTTCGTTAATATTTGAATAAATCATAATTAAGGAAATAAAGATAATTGTTATTGCTAACATAATCTTCCCTTCATTTTCTTTCAAAAAAGTTGAATAACTTTTCTTTTCTCTTTCTTCTTTCATCTATCTTCTTAACTATCTTTCTTTACCAACATATAAAAATCATCTTCCAAAGCGCGATAGCCTTGGTCGTACAAAAAGAAATAGGTGTTGCCGGTTTTGGTTTGCAATATGCTTGTGAAAAACTCAAAATCGAAACCTTTGCTTAGTAATTTGGTTTTGGTGGTTTTTCCTTTGTCTTCTGGGTTGAGTTCACACAAAATACGGTAATTTTTACGCAATTTGTTATTAATGTTGCGCATCAGATTGTTCTGATCTTTGTTCATCTTGTTGTTGTACGCATTTCGGCAGCCATCCGAACAAAACTTTTTGTCTTCGCGACCAATGATTTTATCGCCACATTCTAAACAGGTTTTACTCATGGCTTACTTCTTAAAATTAAACTTCATTTCCTTACCACTATCTTCAAAAACTACGTAAATATTGATTTCGTTATCCGAAATTTTCTCAAACGTAAATTTATCGAAATACACATGTGTTGGCGTGACTTTTACCAATCGGAAATTCTCGCTAACTTCTGCTTTTTCCCAGCCTTTCAGTTCACCATCAAAGTGTTTTAGTTGCAATAAAAGAGTTTTGTCTTTCTCAATAATGTGTCCCAATTCATAGAAAGCGACTTTTCCGTCTACGACTAATTTAAAATTAAACATCATCGAATTTCCTATGGGTTCGCTCCAAGTTTCTTGACAAATTCCACCTAAAGCTTCGCCTGTCCAATTCCCAACAATCCATCTTACATCTTGTAAAGTGGCTTTTGGAGAACCTTTTTCATCGTTGTAATTCAGGGTATTTTGTGCGTTACTAAAAGTGTTTCCTAAAACAAAAAGCAGTAAAAAAAGAAAGGTTTTCATCTATTTTATTTTTTTAAGTTGGTACAAATCATGTCTACGATCTTTCATGGTTCTAACGCTTCCGTGTTCGTGTAATTCTTTTAATAAATTAATGTCAACGTCTACAATTAGTGTCATTTCTGTGTTTGGCGTAGCTTCGGCTTTAATTCCGTTACTTGGAAAAGCAAAATCAGAAGGCGTAAAAACCGCCGCTTGTGCATACTGAATGTCCATGTTGTTTACTTTTGGTAAATTTCCAACACAACCCGCAATGGCAACATAACATTCGTTTTCAATAGCGCGTGCTTGTGCACAATGTTTTACACGTGTGTAGCCATTTTGCGTATCCGTCAAAAAGGGAACAAACAAAATATTCATTCCTTGATCGGCCATTAAACGAGAAAGTTCCGGAAACTCTACATCATAACAAATTACAATTCCAATTTTTCCACAATCAGTGTCAAAAGTTTGAATACTATCACCACCTGTAATTCCCCAATGGAAAATTTCGTTAGGCGTGATGTGAATTTTACGATACATTTCTTGTGTTCCATCTCTTCGGCATAAAAAACCTACGTTATACACGTGTCCGTCTTCTAAATACGGCATGCTTCCTGTGATGATATTGATGTTGTAAGAAATAGCAAATTCTTGCATTTTCTTTCGAATAGCATCAGTGTGTCTTGCCAATTCTTTGATAGCTTCGGCTTCCGAAAGGTGATTGAAATCGGCCATTAAAGGCGCAATGAATAGTTCTGGAAACAACGCAAAATCACTTCCGTAGCCAGAAACGGTATCTACAAAAAATTCGGTTTGTTCAAAAAGCGCTTCTAAATTTCCTAAGGAACGCATTTGCCACTGAATTAATCCCAATCGTACAATACTTTTTTCAGTATTAATTAATCTAGGATTGTCTTCATAATAAACGTTATTCCATTCTAATAAAACCGCATACTCTTGCGATTCTATGTCGCCTTCTAAATAATTTTTTAGCACACGAACTTCGTGAAAATCATTACTCAATTGAAACGATAAAACAGGATCATAAATTTCTTTACGCTTTACTTTATGAATGTATTGTTTTGGATTAATTTCAGATGCATATTTTCCATAATTAGGGATTCTTCCTGCAAAAATGATAGATTTTAAGTTTAATTGTTCGCATAATTCTTTTCGGGAATCGTATAATCTTCTGCCTAATCGTAAACCTCTATATTTTGGATTGATAAAAACGTCAATTCCGTATAAAACTTCTCCTTTTGGATTGTGAGTTGAAAATGTATAATTTCCTGTAATGGTTTTGTAGTTTTTGGTTTTAAATGCAAAATCTTCGGTAACCAAAATGGATAATGCGGAACCAACCACCACTCCGTCAGCTACAATTACAAGCTGACCTTCAGGAAAATATTCTAATAATTTTTCGATATGATTTTCTTTCCAATATGAATTTACCATTTCAGGATACGATTCAATCATGGATTTTTTTAATTCTTTGTAATCTTCAATTTGAAGATTTCGTAATTCTACTTTGTTAATTAAATTTGGCATATAGCATTGATTTTCAACAAATATAGCGAAAATAATTTCCATTTACAAACGCTTACAAATATTTACAACCGAAATTAAATAGCTAATAACCGAATAACGTTTTTTTCTTGCCACATCTTTGCACTGTCGAAATGAAACAACGAGTTCAATCGAAATCAAATTTTAATTAACATAAACATTTAAATTTTACACGCCATGAAGAACAGAGTACAATTAATCGGACACGTAGGACAAGAACCTGAAATCAAAAATCTTGAAGGAGGAAAAAAATTAGCCAACATTTCAATTGCAACAAACGAAGTGTATTACAAAGACAACGGAGATAAGGTGGAAAAAACAGAGTGGCACCGCGTTACCGCTTGGGGGAAAACCGCTGAAATTATTGAAAAGTATGTGGTTAAAGGAAAAGAACTTGGAATTGAAGGTAAACTTACAACAAGAAGTTACGACGACAAAGATGGCAACAAAAAGTACATTACCGAAATTGTTGCAAATGAAATTCTATTGTTAGGAAAGTAGTTTTTTTTACAAGTTTACTCAATAAACCATCGGCTTTTGTCGGTGGTTTATTTATTTAATTCCGCTTGTAAAGCATCAACAAATAATCCCATGTGGTAACCGTCTGCCAAACCATGATGTGCTAAAACCGTCATCGCCATGGTTTTTTTACCATCTTCAGTCATTAACTTTCCATACGAAACTTTTGGACAACTATCTTTTAAAGAGTATTTTCTTGAGTGCGTTAATCCTGTAAAATTAATCCATGGAACGGCAGAAAAATGAATGATATTTTCAGGAAATTCTCTGGTAAAAAGTCCTGGAGTTATTTGAATTCTTTCGATTTCAGTTTGCACAATTTTAGCAAATTCATGCAAATCGGAGTGAAATTTCATAAACGAAAATCCAAACGTTTTATCTTCGCGCATAATTGTCGAAGAAGCGTCAATTTCGTCATAAAGTACTACTTCATTTCCTTCAATTCGATATCTGAAATTTTCTACTTGGTTTATGGCTGCAATGGTTTTGTGTAAATAATAAACAAAAAACGGAATTTGCATAGCCTTCGCCTTTTCATAAGCAATAGTCATATCAATTGGCGTTGTAATACCAAAGAATGGCTCTTCGAAAGTACAGAAAAATTCAAAATGCTCTTTTCGATTCCAAGTGGATAGGTCTATTTTTTGCTTCATTTTAGTAAGGGTAAAATCTCAGTAATATTGGTAAACGATTTGAAATTTTCGTGTTCAATTTCAAAATCAATTTTTTCGTATTCCCAAGTCGTGTGATACGGAATGTGAATCGCATGTCCGCCAATATTTAAAACAGGTAAAACGTCTGATTTTAATGAATTTCCAATCATTAGAAAATCTTCGGCTTTACAATCTAAACGACCTAACATTTTTTCGTAATCCAATTCGGCTTTGTCGCTCATGACTTCGATATGATGAAAGTAAGCACCAATTCCTGAATCGTGCAATTTGCGGTGTTGGTCTTTTAAATCGCCTTTTGTAGCTACAATTAATTTATGATTTCCTTTTAATTGTTCTAAAACTTCGGTAACATTAGGTAATAATTCAACTGGTTTTTGCAGTAAATCTTTCCCAATAGCTAAAATTTGCTCAATTCCTTTTCCCGAAATTTTATGATTAGTCAATTGCAAGGCGGTTTCAATCATTGACAATGTAAATGCTTTAATTCCGAAACCATACAGCGGTAAATTCTTAATTTGATGATTTAAAATCAAACCTAAAATTTCCTGACTCGAAGCATAATCTTGAAACAACACACAAAAACGTTCTTGTGCCTCATCGAAATAAGGTTCGTTGTGCCATAAAGTGTCGTCGGCGTCGAAAGCGATTATTTTTGGAGTCATATTAATCAATTTTTAACTCTTTTTTTAAGTAGTTATAAAACCATTTATTGGCTAAATATCTGAAAGGAATCGTTAAAATAAATACAAATACTATACAAATAAACAATTTCATGAAAGAGACATTTATGCCCCAAAAAGATGAAATAATAAAAAAATTATTTAAAAATTTATAAGAAATACAAATAAGGATAATGTAAAGCAGTATATATAAAAATTGTGCGATATCATTTATTTTGTCTAATTCATTTTTACTTTCTTCTAAAGATTTTTCTAAATTATCTTTTATAATCTTTTGTTCACTTTCTGATTTTAATTTTAATTTATCTTTTGTTAGTTTTTTTATTAATTTTTCAAAGTCAAAACTATCAAAAAGATTAAAAGGAGTACTTAATAAATATGACCATATTAGAAACAAAAAAAATGAAAATAGATTTTCAGGAGTTTTAGAAAAAAAACCTTGATTAAAAAAAACTTCAAGAATTACAATACCAGGTATGATGTTGTTTAATAACTTGAAAATATTGTCGTTAAATATTTGAGTATTCTCTTTATTAATCATAATTGTTTTTTTAACTAATCATCGCACCATTAATCACACCTTCCGCATCTGGGTTTACGAAAACCAATTTACCTTCAGCGTTGTTGGTTAACAATAACATGCCTTCGCTTTCTACACCACGTAGAGCTCTTGGTGCTAAGTTTACTAAAACCGTTACGCGTTTTCCAATGACTTCTTCCGGTGTAAAATGCTCTGCAATTCCAGAAACGATGGTTCTTACATCAATTCCAGTATCTACTTTTAAAACTAAAAGTTTGTTGGCTTTTGGCATTTTTTCTGCTTCAATAATCGTCCCGATTCGTAAATCTATTTTGGCAAAATCTTCAAACGAAGCCGTTTCTTTTAGCGGTTCAGCTTTTGCATTTTCCACTTTATTGGCAGTTTTAGTTGCTTCTAATTTGTCTAATTGTTTTTGGATTTCGGCATCTTCAATTTGGGCAAATAAAATTTCGGCTTGACCAATTTGGTGTCCAGCCGGTATTAAATCTGTTTTAGTCGTTACATCGTTCCAACCTAGCGTATCGATTTTTAAAATATTCGATAATTTTTTAGCTGTAAAAGGTAAAAATGGTTCTGATAAAACTGCTAATGCAGCAGCAATTTGTAACGCCACATACATTTGAGTTTGCACTCTTGCCGGATTTTCTTTCACCATTTTCCATGGTTCTTCATCCGCTAAATATTTGTTTCCTAAACGAGCTACGTTCATTAATTCGCCTAACGCTTCTCTAAATCTGTAACGCTCAATTGAACTTGAAATTACAGCTGGATACGCTTTTAACTCGGCTAAGGTTTGCTCGTCAACTTCTGAAAATTCGTTTGGAGCTGGAACAATTCCGTCGTAATATTTATTGGTTAAAACCACTACACGATTGATGAAATTTCCGAAAATAGCCGCTAACTCATTATTGTTTCTGGCTTGGAAATCTTTCCAAGTAAAGTCGTTATCCTTAGTTTCTGGCGCATTTGCCGTTAACGCGTAACGCAACGAATCTTGTTTTTCCGGGAAATCTTGTAAATATTCGTGTAACCAAACTGCCCAGTTTTTAGAAGTCGATAATTTGTTTCCTTCTAAATTTAAAAATTCATTTGCTGGCACATTGTCAGGTAAAATATAACTTCCTTCTGCTTTTAACATCGCTGGGAAAATGATGCAATGGAAAACGATATTATCTTTTCCAATGAAGTGAACCAGTTTTGTATCGGCATCTTTCCAATACGGTTCCCAATCTTTTCCTTCGCGAGCTGCCCATTCTTTTGTTGACGAAATGTAACCAATTGGCGCATCAAACCAAACGTATAATTTTTTTCCTTCGGCACCTTCTACTGGAACATCAATTCCCCAATCCAAATCACGTGTTACGGCTCTTGGTTCTAAACCACCATCAACCCACGATTTTACTTGTCCGTACACATTTGGTTTCCAATCGTTTTTATGACCTTCCAAAATCCATTCTCTTAAGAACGATTCGTAACGGTTTAAAGGCAAAAACCAGTGTTTCGTTGATTTTAAAATCGGAGTTTCGCCTGTAATAGTTGATTTCGGATTAATTAAATCGGTTGCGTTTAAAGTTGAACCACATTTTTCACATTGATCGCCGTATGCTTCCGGATTGTCACATTTTGGACAAGTTCCAGTCACGAAACGGTCGGCTAAAAATTGGTCTGCTTTTGCATCGTATAATTGTTCGGTTGTTTCTTCGATGAAATCGCCGTTATCGTATAATTTTTTAAAAAATTCTGATGCGGTTTTATGATGAATTTCCGAAGAGGTTCTCGAATAATTATCAAAAGAAATTCCGAAATCTAAAAACGATTGACGAATGATTCCGTCATATTTATCAATTACTTGTTGAGGCGTAATGCCTTCTTTTTTAGCTTTCATTGAAATCGCCACACCGTGCTCGTCGCTTCCGCAAATGAAAGCCACATCTTTTCCTTGCAAACGCAAATATCTCGCATAAATATCAGATGGAACATAAACACCCGCTAAATGTCCAATGTGAATAGGTCCATTTGTATAAGGTAAAGCCGCTGTAATCGTATATCTTTTCGGATTTTCTAACATATCATCATAAAATTTGATGCAAAAATAATCGATTAGTGATGAAATCCCGAATTTTAATTGGATTTTGTTTACTTTTGAGTTAATAAAATCTGACTATGTATAGATTTATTTTGATACTTATTTTAATTTCAAACTTTTCTCATTCGCAAAAGAAAATGAAAATTCCACCTTATCTCAAAAAAGGCGACACAGTTGCTATTGTTTGTACGGCTCGTAAATTTTTTCCAGAAGACGCAAAACCTGCTATTGAATTATTGGAATCTTGGGGTTTAAAAGCCAAATTAGGCCGAACCATAGGTTTAGATAGTTGCCAACTTGGCGGTACTGATGCCGAAAGAATTGCTGATTTTCAAGAAATGATGGATGACGATAACATCAAAGCGATTTGGTGCGCGCGTGGTGGTTATGGAACGGTTCGAATCATCGATTCGTTAGATTTTACCAAATTCAAAAAGCATCCAAAATGGATTATGGGATTTTCTGATGTAACGGTTTTACATAGTCAGTTGAACGTGGAACGTGTTGCGACATTGCATTCGATTATGCCTTTTACGGTTCCAAAAGCACCTGAAGAAGTAAAAGAAACGTTGAGAAAAGCGCTTTTTGGGGAATCGATTTCTTACAGTATTCCATCAAAACCATATGATGTAAAAGGAAAAGCTTCAGGCGAATTAGTAGGAGGAAATATTTCGATTTTATATAGTTTATTGGGTTCGAAATCTTCGATTGATACGAAAGGAAAAATTCTTTTTATTGAAGATTTGGACGAATATTTGTATCACATCGATAGAATGATGTACAATTTAAAGCGCAATGGTTATTTTGAAAATGTAAAAGGAATTATTGTAGGAAGTATGGCTGACATGCACGATAACGAAATTCCGTTCGGACAAAACCAAGTGCAAATTATTACTGCGATTGCAAAAGAATACAACATTCCAATTGTGTTTGAGTTTCCTGCTGGACACCAAAAAGACAACCGAACTTTGATTCTAGGAAAACAAGTAGATTTTGAAGTGAATGATAAAGAAGTGATTTTATCTTTCAAATAAATGATTGCTTCGTAAACTCATAACGGCATGGCGGAACATAATGACTTAGGAAAATTTGGAGAAGAATTAGCGGTTGATTTCTTGGAAAAAAACGGCTATGAAATCTTGGAAACCAATTGGGTTTTTGACAAAGCCGAAATTGATATTATTGCTCAAAAAAATAATGTTTTGGCTGTTGTAGAAGTAAAAACACGTTCGAGTGTAGATTTTGGTTTGCCACAAGAATTTGTTAAGCCAAAGAAAATCCAATTATTGGTAAAAGCTATAAATGAATATGTTACCCAAAACGATTTAGATGTTGAAGTACGATTTGACATTGTTGCTATTCATAAAGAAAACACAGAATTTGTTATAGAACACATCGAAGAAGCGTTTTATTATTTTTAATGTTAAATTTGTAACAAATTGTTTTTTGTTTTTATCTTTGCGCCAAACAAACAACTAAAAACATGAAAACTATATCCTCAGTAGTAGAACAATACATTAAATCTAAGCCTTTTTTATTGAGTTCACTTTCGCAAGGTATTATTAATTTAACTTCTTTGGCAAGAATAATGATGCCAGAATTGGAAGTACATTTAGGAAAAGATGTAAAACAAGGAGCCGTTGTAATGTCTTTAAAAAGACTTTCTGAAGAGTTAGATTTTAAAATCAATTATAAAATTTCTAAAGTTTTAAAAAATATTGGTGAAATTACGGTTCGCTCTTCACTTACCGATTTTACTTATGTGATTTCAGATACCCTTTTAGATAATCAAGCCAAATTAATTTCGGAAATTAATAAGCAACAAGATATTTTCTATACGTCTTCTCGTGGTGTAAACGAAACTAATATTGTAATTAGTGCTTCGGTAGAATTGCTTATCGAATCTATTTTTAAGAATGAAAAACTAACACATAAAATAGAAAATCTTTCTTCTATTACGGTAAAGTTACCACAAGAAAATATTTCAACTCCGGGAGTTTACTACTATATTTTTCAAAGATTGGCTTGGGAAGGAATTATCATTCACGAAGTAATTTCAACCACAAATGAATTTACAATTATTGTTAGCGATGATCAAATTGATGTAGCATTTAAGGTGATAAAAGACCTTAAAAACGTATTTGATTAACAAAAAGTCCGCTATTTTTTTTCACATCAAAAAAAGAAACGTATTTTTACCATTCTATACATACTAAAAAGTGATTTTAGTAGTTTAAGTACAAAAACGTTTTTACATTGAAAAGCACTATAATTAAATACTCTCTTGTCGTAGGTTTTTTGTTTTTTTTGATAGCATGTTCTGTCAAGAAAGATAAGTTTATTAATCGCAATTTTCACGCGGTAACTACCGAATATAACGTTTTATATAACGGAAATCTTGCATTAGACAAAGGCTTGGTTGATTTAAAAGCCACTTATAAAGATAATTTTTGGGAAGTCCTTCCGGTGGAGCGAACATCAGATGCTGAAGAGGCTATTTTACCAGGTCAAACAAAGAACCAAAATTTTGAACGTGCCGAAGAAAAAGCTGTAAAAGCAATTCAAACACATTCCATGAATATTGCTGGAACTGAAAAAAATCCGCAAATGGATGAAGCGTATTTGTTATTGGCAAAGGCTCGTTATTACGAAAATCGATTTATTCCATCTTTAGAAGCCTTAAATTATATTCTTTACAAATACCCTTTGAGTGACCGAATTTATCACGCAAAAGTATGGCGCGAAAAAGTAAACATCAGATTAGATAACGAAGATGTTGCTATCAAAAATTTGAAAAGACTTTTAAAAGACGAGAAAATTCAAGGTCAAGATTTAGCAGATGCTAATGCTATGTTGGCACAAGCTTACATGAACATTCAAGTTAAAGACACTGCTATTGCCGCTTTAAAAGTTGCAAAAGAAGCCACTAACGACAATGAAGAAAAAGCACGTTATACTTTTATTTTAGGTCAGTTATACGAGAATCTTCAATATAATGACAGTGCTTATGCGACTTTTCAGGAAGTAATTGACATGAATAGAAAATCGCCACGCAGATATGTTGTTCAATCGCATGCTAAACAAGCATTACAATTTGATTATAAAAAAGGTGATACATTAGCTTTTGTTGAAAAATTCAATAAGCTTTTAGAAGATAGAGAAAACCGACCTTATTTGGATGTCTTAAATCACCAAATGGGAATTTTTTATGACAAGCAAGGCTTAAATCAAAAAGCAAAATGGTATTATAATAAATCGATAAAATCGGTTTCACAAGACAGCTATTTAGTTTCTTCGAATTATAGAAATATTGGAGAAATTTATTTTAAAGAAGCTCAGTACAAAACAGCAGGTAAATATTATGATAGTACTTTATTGCGATTAAACGATAGAACACGTGAATATCGAAAAATTAAGAAAAAAAGAGATAATTTAGAAGATGTTATCAAATATGAAACTATTGCGCAACAAAACGATAGTATTTTATCGGTTGTGGCAATGAATGATTCTGATAGGAATCAATATTATGAAAAGTACATCGCTAAATTAAAAATTGAAGACGAGAAAAAAGCTAAAATTGCTGCCGAAAAAGCAGAGAAAGAAGCAAATCTTCAAGCAAGTCTTAACAACACTTCTTCGGGAAATATAAACTCTCCTGGTAAAAAGGATGCGCAAGTTATTGACATGGGTGTTCCTTCAATGTTACCTCCAGGAATGAATACCGATAGTAACGAAAACAGTTTTTATTTTTATAATCCGGTAGCGGTAGAACTTGGTAAGAAAGAATTTCAGGCGAGATGGGGAAAACGACCACTTGCCGACGATTGGAGATTGGGTTCAAAAAACGTAAATGATTCTAATGATTCTAATAATGATAACATTGACGCAGATCTAAAAGATTCAGTTAGTGAAAAGGAAATAAATCCAAAATACGATGCAGAATTTTATTTGGCTCAAATTCCAACAGACCCAAAACTTTTAGATAGTTTAGCCAAAGACCGAAACTTTGCGTATTATCAGCTTGGACTTATCTACAAAGAAAAATTCAAAGAATACGAATTGGCCGCTTCTCGTTTGGAGCAATTATTAAAAAACAAACCAGAAGAGCGTTTGGTGCTTCCTGCAATGTATAATTTGTATAAAATTTATCAGCAAATTTCGCCTTCAAAAGCGGCAGATATGAAACAACAAATCTTGTCGCAATATCCGGATAGCCGATATGCGCAAATTTTGAATAATCCAGAAGTTGAAATCACAGATAACGATAATCCAGAATTGGTGTTTAACGCTTTATATAAGAAGTTTGAAAACAATCAATTAAGAGAAGTTTTTGTAGAGGTCGACGAAGCGATTTTTAGATTTGCTGGTGAAGAATCTTTGCCGAAATTTGAAATGCTTAAAGCAAAAATAGTAGGACGATTAAAAGGGATTGAAGAATATAAAAAGGCATTAAATTTTGTTGCACTAACGTATCCTAATGTTGATGAAGGAAAACAAGCTGAAAAAATGGTACAAATGGAAGTGCCTTTAATTGAAGCGCTTGATTTTGGTTTAGCACAACCAACGAGTTACAAAATTATTTTCCCTAAACCTTATCCTTACGGCAAAGAAGTCAAAAATCTAACAGATAAAGTAGCAAAATACATTAAAGACACCAACGCAGTGGCATTAAAATCATCTGAAGATATTTATACTTTAACCGATAACTTTATTGTAATTCATGGTTTTGATAATAAAGATGCTGCAATATCGGTTTTATCAGTATTACAATTGCATAAAAACTACAAACTAACCGACAAAGTTTATATCATTTCAACAGAGGATTACAAGATTGTACAAATGAAGAAAAAGTTGGAACAATGGATTTTGTTAAATAAATAACCCCCAATACCTATTAATATGTTTGAAAAAGTGAAAAACCAAGATCATTTATTAGGCAAAACCAATAGAATTGTAGACGGAACTACTATTACTGGTGATATCACTACTTTGGCCGATTTTAGATTAGACGGTAAGTTAAAAGGTAATTTCACTTCCGAAGGAAAAATTGTAATTGGTCCTGCTGGAGAAGTCATAGGCGATATCATTTGTAAAAGTATCGATATCGAAGGTGTTTTTTCTGGAAAACTTCAGGCTGAAGGCATGTTAAACGTAAAATCAAAGGCACATATAACAGGAGAAGTAATCGTTGGTAAATTAGCTGTAGAACCTGGAGCCAGATTTGAAGCTAGTTGCGAGATGCGTAACTTGTGAAGCATCCAACGAATCAAAATAAAACAATAAAAAATTGAGTTAAATGAGAACGCAAGTCAAATAATGGATTCTAAAGACAATAAAAAACAATCTAATAAGTGGTTGGCACTAATTAATATCCCATTTCAAATGGGATTGATTATTTTTGGCTTTTCGTATCTTGGTGGTTGGCTCGATGAAAAATATCCAAATCCTGAAGGTTATTTTCTAAAAGGAATTACGCTTCTTGGAGTTTTTGTTGCCCTCTATAATGTAATCAAACAAGTAAATCAATTAAATAATAATAAGTAAAGATGTTAAAAAAATTACCCGTTACTGTTCAAGCTTTATTAATTTCAATCGTTTTTTTTCTAATTCATTTTGGAATAGTTACTTTTTTAAACAAGATTGACACAATTCCTTTTTTAATGTCATATGCTTTACAATTTATAATGACATTGGCTATTTTATTAGCAATGATTAAAATTTATGAAACCGCTAAAGAGCAATTAGGTTTTGCTTTTTTAGGATTGTCTACCTTAAAAGTAGGAATTAGTTATTTTTTTGCTACCGAATATTTATTTCAAAATAAGGTAATGCTTGAAACAAACAAAATTAATTTTTTTATCACTTTTCTGTTTTTTTTAAGTCTAGATGTCTATTTTACAATAAGATTGCTAAACAAAAAGTAATTTGAGGCAAAAAAATCATTAAATATTCAAAAAAAAATATTTTTGAAACTTGGAATATTAATTAAAGTTGTACTTTTGCAAAAATTTTTAAGACCAAAATTTTAGAATATAATCAATATGGTGATTTCAAGAAAACCACTTCATGTAATAGCAGCAATCGCAATCGCGATATTGCCTTTATTTAGTTTTGCTAATGTTTCTAATGATTCAGTTAAAAAAGAAGCTCATGAAGTTCATGTTGCTGCTGATGCTAGTCACGGAGAAACTGCTGAACCTCAGGACAAGAAAGCTAAAGTAGATGCGTACATTCAACATCACTTACAAGATTCTCACGATTTTACTTTTTTCTCAGATGAAAAAGAAGGTAAACATTATGGGTTTTCATTACCAGTTATTTTAATTGATAATGGTTTAAAAGTGTTTTCATCTTCTAAATTTCACCACGGAGAAACTGTGGCTGAAGTTGATGGAAATTTCTACAAATTATACCACGGAAAAATTTATAAAACAGATGCTGCTGGAACTATTAACTACGACGAGCATCATCATCCAACAAATGCAAAACCATTAGATTTTTCAATTACGAAAAACGTATTTTCAATGTTGTTTACTTCTGCATTGTTATTATTCATGTTTATTGGTTTAGCTAAATCATATAAAAAAGGACCAATTCCAACTGGATTTGGTAGAGTGTTAGAGCCGCTTATCTTATTCATCAGAGACGAAATTGCTATTCCAAATATTGGAGAGAAAAAATATAGAAAATTCATGGGTTATTTATTAACTGTGTTTTTCTTAATTTGGTTATTAAATTTACTTGGGATGACTCCACTAGGAATCAACGTTACAGGTAATATTGCAGTAACTATTTGTTTGGCGTTATTCACTTATTTTATTACACAATTTAGTGCTAATAAAGATTATTGGATGCACATTTTTTGGATGCCAGGTGTTCCGGTTCCAATGAAGATTATTTTAATGCCAATTGAAATTTTAGGAACATTAACAAAACCATTTGCATTATTAATTCGTTTGTTCGCAAACATTACAGCGGGTCACGTTGTAATCATGAGTTTAATTGCAATGATTTTCGTTGGAAAAAATTTAGCAGCTGACTTACCTATATCATTAGGATTAACATTGTTTATTTCAATTATCGAAGTTTTAGTAGCATTCCTACAAGCTTTCATTTTTACAATGTTATCATCATTATTTATTGGTATGGCAGTTCAAGATCATCATCATGATGATCATCATTAAAATTTGAGTATTGTTTAATTTTATAAATCAATTATTATGTACAATTTAATTGGAGCTGGTTTAGTAGTAATCGGTGCAGGTTTAGGTTTAGGAAAAATTGGTGGTTCTGCAATGGACGCTATCGCACGTCAGCCAGAAGCTGCTGGTAAAATTCAAACAGCGATGATTATTATCGCTGCTTTATTAGAAGGTTTAGCATTCGCTGCTTTAATCTTAGGAAAATAATAAAGAAAGAAAAAACAGTATCTGTAACGGTTGGTTACAGGTACTGCTTTTAAAAAGAAAGTACTATTTAAACATATATTTTTCAAAACATGGAGAAATTAATTAACGATTTTTCATTCGGACTATTTTTCTGGCAAGCAATTATTTTATTAATATTAATCGTATTAATGGTTAAATTTGCATGGAAACCTATTATGAATTCAATTGTAGCTCGTGAGGAAGGAATTTCTAACGCTTTATTAGCAGCTGAAAACGCTAAAAAAGACATGCAGAACTTGAAGTCTGATAATGAAAAATTATTAGCTGAAGCAAGAGCTGAAAGAGACTTGATGATTAAAGAAGCAAGAGAAATCAAAGAAAAAATGATTGCTGATGCTAAATCTGAAGCACAAGTTCAAGGAGCAGCAATGATTGAATCTGCGAAAGCAACAATCGAAAGTGAGAAAAATGCAGCTATGGCAGAATTGAAAAATCAAGTTTCTTCTTTGTCATTAGAAATTGCTGAGACATTATTAAAAGGAGAATTATCTAACAAAGAAGCTCAAACTAAATTAGTTGAGAAAATGTTAGGTGACGCTAAATTAAACTAATATCATGGCAGGAACTAGAGCAGCAATTCGATACGCTAAAGCCATTTTGGACATTGCCCAAGTGAATAACAGCACACAAGCTGTAAATTCAGATATGACTTCAATTGTTAACGCAATTAAAGACAGCGCTGAGTTAAAAGATTTCTTGCAAAGTCCAGTTGTTAAAGGTGAAATTAAATTTTCGTCTTTAAACGAAATTTTTGCTTCTGCTCAAAAAGAGACAAAAGGATTATTTCAATTGCTTTTAGTAAACAAAAGATTTGAATTATTAAATGATGTTGCTTTACAGTTCAATGCTTTATACGATGAACTTAACGGAATTGAGATTGCAAAGGTAACTACCGCTTTCCCAATTACGCCTGAGTTAGAAGCTAAAGTATTGGCAAAAATTGCATCGTTTTCAAATAAAAATATTACCATTCAAAATATTGTAGATCCAGCAATTATTGGAGGATTTATTTTAAGAATGGGAGACAAACAATACAATGCATCTGTGTCAAGCAGACTGCAAAATTTAAAAAGAGAGTTTAGTAATTAATATACCATTAAAGATATATCAAAATGGCGGAAATTAAACCTGCTGAAATTTCAGCAATATTAAAACAACAATTATCAGGTTTTGAATCTGGTGCATCGTTAGAAGAAGTTGGAACAGTACTTCAAGTTGGAGACGGTATCGCTCGTGTTTACGGATTATCAAACGCTCAATACGGAGAGTTAGTACAATTCGAAAACGGATTAGAGGCTATCGTATTGAACTTAGAAGAAGACAATGTTGGGGTGGTACTTTTAGGTCCATCTACAGGAATCAAAGAAGGTTCTACAGTAAAAAGAACACAACGTATTGCTTCTCTTAAAGTAGGAGAACAAATGGTAGGTCGTGTTGTGGATACTTTAGGTAACCCAATTGATGGTAAAGGTCCAATCGGTGGTGAGTTATTCGAGATGCCATTAGAAAGAAAAGCTCCTGGAGTTATCTTCCGTCAACCAGTAACTGAACCATTACAAACAGGAGTAAAAGCAGTTGATGCTATGATTCCAGTTGGTAGAGGTCAACGTGAGTTGGTTATTGGTGACCGTCAAACTGGTAAATCAACAGTTTGTATTGATACCATCTTAAATCAAAAAGAATTTTACGATGCAGGAAAACCTGTATTCTGTATATATGTTGCAATTGGGCAAAAAGCTTCAACTGTAGCAGGAATCGCAAAAATGTTAGAAGAAAAAGGTGCAATGGCTTATACAGTTATTGTTGCTGCAAATGCTTCTGACCCAGCTCCAATGCAAGTATATGCTCCTATGGCAGGTGCTGCAATTGGTGAGTATTTTAGAGATTCTGGTCGTCCAGCTTTAATTGTTTATGATGATTTATCTAAACAAGCTGTAGCTTACCGTGAGGTGTCTTTATTATTAAGAAGACCACCAGGACGTGAGGCTTATCCTGGAGACGTTTTCTACTTACACTCTCGTTTATTAGAAAGAGCTTGTAAAGTAATTAACAACGACGAAATCGCTAGAAACATGAATGACTTACCAGATTCTATCAAAGGAATCGTTAAAGGTGGTGGTTCGTTAACAGCGTTACCAATTATCGAAACACAAGCAGGTGACGTATCTGCATATATCCCAACAAACGTAATTTCGATTACAGACGGACAGATCTTCTTAGATGGTGATTTATTCAACTCTGGGGTTCGTCCTGCAATTAACGTAGGTATTTCTGTATCTCGTGTTGGAGGTAATGCACAGATTAAATCAATGAAAAAAGTATCAGGTACTTTAAAATTAGACCAAGCACAATTCCGTGAATTAGAAGCTTTCGCGAAATTTGGTTCTGACTTAGATGCTGTAACTTTAAACGTTATTGAAAAAGGAAAAAGAAACGTTGAAATCTTAAAACAAGGTTTAAACTCTCCTTTTACAGTAGAAGATCAGGTGGCTATCATTTATGCAGGTTCTAAAAACTTGTTAAGAAATGTACCAGTTGTAAAAGTAAAAGAATTTGAAAAAGATTTCTTAGAATACTTAAACGCTAAACACAGAGATACATTAGACGCACTTAAAGCAGGTAAGTTTGATGACGCTATCACTGACGTTTTAGAAAAAGTAGCGAAAGAAATTTCAGCAAAATATAACTAATAACAATTTGAAAATTTGAGAATTTGAAGATGGATTAATTCATTTTCAAATTTTCAAATTATCTAATTTTCAAATTAATATGGCAAACTTAAAGGAAATACGTAATAGGATTACTTCTGTTTCATCTACGATGCAAATTACATCGGCGATGAAAATGGTTTCTGCTGCAAAATTAAAAAAAGCGCAAGATGCTATTACAGCTATGCGTCCGTATGCAGAAAAACTTACTGAGCTATTACAAAACTTAAGTGCAACTCTTGAAGGAGAAGTTGGTGGTGCTTTTACAGCTCAAAGAGAAGTAAATAAAGTACTTATCGTTGCAATTACTTCAAACAGAGGTTTGTGTGGTGCGTTTAATACGAATGTAATTAAACAAGCAAAAGCAGTTGCTGATACATATGCAGGAAAACAAGTAGATATTTTTGCTATTGGTAAAAAAGGAAACGACGTTTTGCGTAAAACAAACAACGTAATCGAAGTTAACAATGTTATTTTTGACAAATTAACTTTCGAAAATGCTTCTGATATTGCACAACAATTAATGGATAAATTTGTGGCAGGGGATTACCATAAAATCGAAATCGTTTACAACGAATTTAAAAATGCTGCAACTCAAATTGTAAGAACACAACAGTTTTTACCTTTAGCTCCAATTGTTGGTGGCGAAATAGTAGCTTCTGATTATATTTTTGAACCATCTAAAGAAGAAATTGTGTTGACTTTGATTCCAAAATCATTAAAAACACAATTATACAAATCGATTAGAGATTCATTTGCAGCAGAACACGGAGCACGTATGACAGCAATGCATAAAGCAACCGATAACGCTACAGAATTAAGAGACCAATTAAAATTAACATACAACAAAGCGCGTCAAGCAGCTATTACAAACGAAATCCTTGAGATCGTTGGTGGAGCAGAAGCTTTGAACAACTAATTTTAATTTAGATATTATAAGAAGTCCCGATTTGTTCGGGACTTTTTTGTTTTATATTTGAATATCATTAATGTAAACTATAAATATATCAATGAATATGCATAAGACAATTACCTCAGAAAACTTGCATACCTTACTTATTGTTGAAGGAATAGAAAATTTTATATACCAAAAAGTAGAAATTCTGCAAATAGCTATATGTGATTACCCAGGTCCAGTGCAAGAACCGTTTGACTATTTAAATATTCTTGAGAATGAAATTGGAAAACCTTTAACATTTGACCGAATAAATGCATTTCAAGATAAATTAGATTTAAAAAGGGATGCGTGGAAAGCAGAATCATTATCAGTTATTTTGCATATTTTTAATGATGATAAAAGTGTAACTTTAAATGATATTTTGGAGGAGTTATCAAGTTTCTATTTCACTAATATTAACAATTTTGGCAATCTATAATATAATTTTTGAGTAACTTTAGATTTAGTTTTCAGAATTTTTATACTAAAATTCGGAATTACATTCTATATAAATATATTAATTATTTCATTTAACAAAACCTTTTTTTCCTCATTTACTTTTATTGGTATATTTGTAAGAATACAAACTATTTTCCAATGAAAAAATATTGCTGTTTCTTCTTACTACTTTTCACCTTTTTTGGTTATTCGCAAAATCTTCGTTTAGAAGATATTATGAAAGGCGACGAATTCATCGGGCATCAACCTGAAAATCACCGTTGGTCAATAGATGGGCAAACCGTTTTATTTGATTGGAATCCGAATAATGAAATCGATAACAGCACGTATTTTTGGAACAAATCGAGTAAATCGCCTCAAAAAGTAACGACTTCAAATCCTATTTACGATTTGGATTTTATGGCAACACAGAAAGAGTATGATATTGTGTATTATACCAATCAAGGCGTTTTGAATGCGTATACCAAATCCACTAAAAAGACTAAAAAAGTCATTCAATTAGCAGACCGAATTGCTTCTGTTCAAAGAAGTAGTGATCCTAATATTATCTTTTTTCAGCAAAACCGCAATGTGTATCAACTCAATACCAAAGATTTTTCGATTGTTCAATTAACGAATTTTAGAACTGGAAAAGAAAATAAATCGTCAAAAGAAGAAGATTCTTTTCTAAAAGATCAACAGGCAGCATTGTTTCAATTTGTTCGCGATGAAGCAAAAGCAGATGATTGGTATGAAGCGCAATCCAAATCCAAAAAAGAGAAGTTTCCAAAAGAAATTTTCTATGATAAATCATCGTTAGAACAAGTAAAAGCATCGCCTGATGGAAAATTTGTAACCTTTAGAATTTCAGATTATCCAACACAAGCTTCGACCAATGTGGAACATTTTATTACGGATGATGGATTTACTCAAAGTAAAAAAGCTCGCGAAAAAGTATCCGATAAAAATTTCAGTAAACACAAATTCGGAATTTTCAATGTAGAAAAAGATACTACGTATTACGTTTCGTTTTCCAATTTATCAGGCATCAAAGACGCACCAAAATATTATCAAGAATATGAGGATTTAAAAGGCGATTCGGAATACGATATTCCTGTAGTAATGCAAAGTCCAGTGTATAGCAAAGACGGAAAAAATGCCGTTTTAGAAATCAGAAGCCAAGACAACAAACACCGTTGGATAGTACAATTGGATTTGGTTTCAGGAAAAATAACCGAGTTAGACCATCAACACGACGATGCTTGGATTGGCGGACCAGGAATTCCAGGCTATAGTTTCAGTAGCGGAACTTTAGGGTTTATTGATAATGCTACTTTTTATTTTCAATCAGAAGCAACTGGTTTTTCACATTTGTACACGTACAATCTGAAAACCAAGAAAAAAGAAGCGCTAACAAAAGGGAATTGGGAAGTTCGAAATGTTCAATTATCCAATGACGCTAAATCGTTTTACATCACAACTACGACAACACATCCAGGAAACAGAAGTTTTTACAAATTGGACATCGCTACCAAAAAAATGACCGGAATTTTAACGAATGATGGTAACTACGAAGTAGAATTATCTCCTGACGAACAAACACTTTTGGTGCGCTATTCGTATAAAAACAAACCATGGGAATTGTACGTTGGTGCTAACAAACCGAATTCCGATTTGAAACAAATTACCTTTTCAACTACGCCAGAATTCAAAAAATACAATTGGAAAACACCAGAAGTCATCACTTTTAAAGCAGAAGATGGAACGACAGTCTACGCACGTTTGTACCAACCAAAAGTGGAGAACAAGAACAAAGCGGCAGTCATTTTTGTACACGGCGCAGGTTATTTGCAAAATGCACACAATTATTGGAGCACGTATCATAGAGAATTCATGTTTCACAATTTGCTTACCGATTTAGGTTACACGGTTTTAGACATCGATTACAGAGCTAGTGATGGTTACGGTCGCGATTTTAGAACGGGAATCTACCGTCACATGGGTGGAAAAGATTTATCAGATCAATTAGATGGAAAAAAATATTTAGTAGAAAAAGCAGGAATTGATGCCAACCGAGTTGGAATTTACGGTGGTTCGTACGGTGGATTCATTACATTGATGGCTTTATTGACAGAACCAGGCGAATTCAAAGCAGGAGCCGCTTTACGTTCGGTTACCGATTGGGCGCATTACAATCATGGTTACACATCAAACATTTTGAATTTCCCAGAAACCGATCCTGAAGCGTATAAAAAAAGTTCTCCGATTTATTTTGCGAATAACTTACAAGATAAATTATTAATGTTACACGGAATGGTGGACGATAACGTGCAATTCCAAGACATTGTTCGATTGACGCAACGATTTATCGAATTAGGTAAAAAAGACTGGGATTTAGCTGTATTTCCAGTGGAAGCCCACGGATTTACCGAAACGTATTCTTGGGTAGACGAATACCGAAGAATTTTAAATTTATTCAACGAAAATCTATTACAAAAATAAAATGCCACAGTTACTCGAATTAGGAACAAAAGCCGAAATGTTGGAGCAATTATCCATCATTAAACAATTATATCCCGATTATACACTTCAAATTTATGGCGATTTGTTAGACAAAATGATTCCGCACAATTACAAACAGCTAATTGTGGTGGAAAACGGAATCACCATGGGTTTAGCTGGATTTTGGATTGGAACAAAGCTTTGGTGTGGTAAATATTTAGAATTAGATAATGTGGTGGTGCACGAAGATTTTCGTTCCAAAGGAATTGGCAGTATCATGACAGAATATCTCAATCAAAAAGCCGTCGATGAAAATTGTAATATGATTGCGTTAGATGCTTATACGACCAATTTTGGAGCTCAAAAATTCTACATGAATCATGGATTTGTTCCAAAAGGCTTTCATTTTGTGAAATATTTGAAGGATTAATTATTCAAGTATTCCCAAATAAAACTATAAAATTCGCTTTGTTGTTTTACTCTTTTCTCGTAGCTCGAAATGTTTCCAGAATGACCAGCCGTTTTATTTACTTTCAAAAAAATTGGATTCTTCTGTGCAGTTCTATTTTGTAATCTAGCCGCAAATTTATACGATTGAAAAGGCGGAACTCTATCGTCGTTTTCAGAAGTAATAATTAAGCAAGTTGGATAATTTACATCTTCTTTAATCGTGTGATAAGGCGAATAAGAAATCAAAGATTGAAACTCTTCTTTATTATTTGGATTTCCATACTCGTCAAAATGATGTATTCCAGAAGTGTATTTGTCAAGAGTAGCCATATCTAATCTTCCCATTTCAGAAACAACGATTTTGAATAAATTAGGGCGTTGTGTCATTGCAGCACACACAACTAATCCACCATGCGAACCACCATTAATGGCTAATTTGTTAGGATTGGTATATTTTTCTCGAATTAAAAATTCGGCAGCATCCACAAAATCATTAATCGAATTGATTTTTTTCAATCCCTTTCCTTCTTTGTGCCAGTTTTTCCCTTTTTCGCCACCACCCCTAACTTTCGCAAAGGCGTAAACACCACCTTTTT